>Ga0182021_10000066_pt1 | contig 90390 bp, 75 predicted proteins | sample 612E3MmetaG_FD_120493 | JGI IMG/M metagenome (GOLD analysis project Ga0182021, IMG submission 120493) | Permafrost microbial communities from Stordalen Mire, Sweden - 612E3M metaG (Illumina Assembly) | ecosystem: Environmental > Terrestrial > Soil > Wetlands > Permafrost | place: Sweden... | reverse complement strand
GGCGTTGCCTGCAACGCAACAGGCGTTGCCTGCAACGCAACAGGCGTTGCCTGCAACGCAACAGGCGTTGCCTGCAACGCAACAGGCGTTGCCTGCAACGCAACAGGCGTTGCCTGCAACGCAGCAGGCAGCGTCGCATGCCGCAATCGTGAGTCCCGGACCCGCAGTCGAGATTGCACAACAGCCGCAGGTAGCCGCGGCACCCTCCCCTGCACAGGAACAGGGGCACAGCTCTTTCCCGCTGACCGCCGTGATTGCCGTTGCCGCACTGGGGGGAGTTGTGGCACTTGCAATCGGCATCCGGAAGAAGAAGATACGGTCGTACAGGCACTGGAGTCTGTCCGCAAAGGTGTGTTTTGTGTCCGTTGCCGCCGTGATACCTCTGCTCCTTGTCGTGCTCGTATACATACTTCCGACAATCCGGGAGCGCCTGTATGCGGAAAAAATCCAGGCGACAAAGCAGGTCGTCGACGTGGCGTACGCGGTCGTCGCCGATTCCAGGGCGCAGGCCGACCGGGGCATTCTCACCGACGCAGCAGCACGCGCGCAGGCAGTCGAAAACATCAGGAGGCTCCGATACAACAAGGAGGACTATTTCTGGATCAACGACCTCACGCCGACCATGATCATGCACCCGTTCAAACCCGAAATGAACGGCAAGGATCTGAGCGACTACAAGGATCCCAACGGGAAGCGGTTTTTCGTCGAGATGGCAAAGGTGTGCGGGGCGCAAGGTGAGGGGGCAGTGGACTACATGTGGCCCAAGCCCGGGTTCGACCGGCCCGTTCCCAAGATTTCCTACGTAAAGCTCTTCAAGCCCTGGGGCTGGATCGTCGGAAGCGGCATCTACATCGAAGACGTGGAAGCCCAAATCGACTCGCTCCGGATGGGCATACTGGCCGGCGCGCTCGGTGCACTCGCCCTCTCGACGCTTCTCGGGCTCGTGGTAGGACGGTTCATCAAGAAGCCATTGCTGGATGTGGCCACCCAGATGGCCAACGCGGACCTGAACACGGAATTCCGATCCGATCTTCACAATGAGATTGGCGATCTGCTGCGCGCATTTGACAAGTTTGTCCTTTCCATACGGCATGCCCTCTTACAGGTGAAGGAAGCCTCTCTCGCCCTGGCGAGCGCGAGCGCGGAGATCAGCAGCAGCACCGACGAAATGGCGGCGGGTGCCCAGGAGCAGAGTTCGCAGGCAACCGAGGTTGCGGGTTCGGTGGAGGAGATGACCAAAACCATACTGGAGAACTCGCGAAATGCGGCCGGGACTGCGGAGATCGCGAAGCACGCGCGGGAGGCCGCGGAGGAGGGAGGGCGACTTGTTCAGGAGACCGTGGAGGGAATGAAAGGGATCGCGGAAGTCGTCAACATGAGCGCGGGAATCGTCAGGGAACTGGGGAAATCAAGCGATCAGATTGGCACGATCATCACAGTCATCGACGAGATCGCCGACCAGACCAATCTTCTGGCCCTGAATGCGGCCATCGAAGCGGCGCGGGCAGGCGATCAGGGACGCGGTTTCGCCGTCGTTGCGGACGAGGTTCGGAAGCTGGCTGAACGGACGACAAATGCCACCAAGGAAATTGCCGGGATGATCAGGAAGATTCAGACGGATACCTCGGAGGCGGTGAGATCCATGAGCGACGGTGCGGAGCGGGTCACCAGGGGGTCCGATCTGGCTGACCGGGCGGGCATGTCGCTTCGCGACATCGTACAGACATCCCAGAAAGTCACGGACATGGTGGCACAGATCGCGGCGGCAAACGAGGAGCAATCGGCAGCGAGCGAACAGATTTCGAAGAATGTCGAAACGATAAGCATGGTCACCGGCCAGAACGCGGAGGGGACGACACAGATCGCAAAGGCGGCCGAGGACCTCAACCGGCTCACCGAGAACCTCCGTTCGCTTGTCGGGACATTCGCGCTCGACGACTCCCCCGCTCCGGCACAACAGCAACGCGCCGGATCCCGGGAACTCGCGGAAGAGCTTGCAGAACATGAAGCATGATACAGGCCCCAATCATATACTATCGCAGCGAGCGAACATGAAAACGATTGCGTTGTGGAGCTTCCTCATCCTCTTCGCGGTCCCCCAGAGGTCGGACGCGCAGGATCTGCGAAAAGTCATCGACGTCGTCGGCGAGCTGGAGGATTCGCTGCGGGCAAAAATCAAGGACGAGACAAGAGAGAGAAACGGTGACGTGGCCGCCCTCCGCGCGGAGGTGACGGAACTGAGGAGGCAGCTTGATCATGGACGGGAGGATCAAGCCCGCCATACAAAGGACACCGTTGTACTCCAGCAGGCGACAAAGCCGCCAGCTCCGGCCGCCGGAATTTCTGACGGGTTTCCCACGCTCAAGGTCGGCGCGCTTGCCCAAGTCCAGACATTCGGAGGGCAGGAACAGACTACGGCGGCGCAGGATGCAGATCCAAATTACCACTCCCACTGGCAGCGTCAACTCTATGTCCGGAGACTGAGGGTTCTCGTGGGGGGAAACATCTCCAGGGCCACTTCGGTCTTCTTCGAATCGGACGCACCCAATATCGGGAAAGTCTCCGCCAACGGAGCCAAACTTTCCGGCGTTTCGATGTACGTGCAGGACGCGTATGTGCAGCACGTGTTCTGCCCCGAGGCAGGACTCGTGGCCGGGCTGCAGCTCGTCGGAATCACACGGAACAGCCTTCAGAGTGCCGCGTCACTTATGGCGTTGAACTATGGGACGTACTCCTTTGTGCAGACAGGGCCACTTGACAATTCCGTGGGGCGCGACCTGGGGTTCAACGCGCGCGGGTTCCTGCTTGACGAACGGCTGGAGTACCGCGCCGGCGCCTTCTCGGGGAAGAATCTCAACATGTATTCCCCGCTGCGATACACCGTGCGGGTCAACTACGACTTCCTTGACAGGGAGAAGGGGTTCTTCTATACAGGAACGACGCTCGGGAAAGGCCAGATTCTCGCGGTGGGAGGAGGTGTTGATCTCCAGGGATCATACGGGGGGTATGCCATCGATGCGATGGCGGATATGCCCCTCTTCGACGCGGGCTCGGCGACCATTTCCGCATCGTTCAGCCACCTGGACGGCGGCGGGTCGGCCACAGATTCCACTTTCTTCACAGGGCAGATCCCCCGGCAGAACATACTCTTCGCGGAGGCGGGGTATTTTCTCGGGCAGTGGGGACTGCAGCCTTTCGTGAAGTACGAAGCGCAGATCGTTGACGCACAGGTGTGGAAACAGGTCGGCGCGACTTCGCCTGCATCGCTCGACCTGCAGAACAAACTGCGGACAGGACGCCGATACGGCGGCGGCCTGAATTACTATCTCAACGGGCACGGGGCGAGCTTCAAGGTGCTGTATGAGCACGTGCTTCGCAACAGGCTCGCGCTGGACAAGACGAGCTGGGAACCAGCCGGATCAAACGAGCTTTCATTTCAAGTGCAGTACTTCGTCTACTGACGAATGTTGCGAGGGCCCGAAGGGCATTGTCGCCCTACCGTATTGAGCATCAACAAGGGGCGACAGAGACACTCGGGCGAGACCGGGAGGCAACGCATGAAGAAGACCAACTGCTGGGAATACATGAATTGCGGGAGGGGACCCGGGGCCGATGCGAACCACCCCATGGGACCGTGTCCCGCGGCATCCGAGAGGCGGGCACACGGTGTGAACGGCGGACGGAACGGCGGGAGGGCCTGCTGGGCGCTCGCGGGGTCGTTCTCAGGTCGAGAGGTATGCGGGACGCTTGGGGCAAAGCTCCCTGACTGCATGGAGTGCTCGTTCTTCAGGCTCGTCGGGTACGAGGAGGGGAGCGACTACATGGGGGCGAAGGCTATATTCGCCAGGATCCACATGCATCACGACGCACATGCCCGCAGGTTGCGGCCGCACCCCGCCCGGAAGACCTCCCACTGATCCGGCGCACTACCTGAAGAGCCAGAGGAAATTGCCGTAGCCATCCTTCTGCATGTCGTCGAAAGGGATGAATCTCAAGGATGCGGAATTCATGCAGTAACGAAGCCGCGTGGGAGTGGGGCCGTCCGGGAACACGTGCCCGAGGTGGGAATCGCCGTACCGGCTCCTGACCTCCACCCTCGTTTCCAGGAGCGACCGGTCGGTTTTCTTGACGAGCATCCGCGGGTCGATCGGTTTCGAGAAACTCGGCCAGCCTGTCCCCGAGTCAAACTTGTCCGTTGAGCTGAAGAGCGGCTCCCCCGAAACCACGTCGACATAAATGCCGGCCCTTTTGTTTTCGTCGTACTCACTGTCGAACGGCTTCTCCGTCCCCCCACGCTGCGTGACCTGGTACTGCAGCGGGGTGAGCCGCTTCCGCAACTCGTCATCCTGCGGCTTCATGAAATCCGCCCGGGCGCTCTTCCCCCATGTCTTCGCGATATAGCCGTCCCTCCCTGAGCCTGCCCGGTACGAATGGTAGCGGTCAGAACTCGTTCTGCAGTAATGCTGGTGATAGTCTTCCGCGGGATAAAACGATTCGAAGGGGACGATTTTCGTGACGATGGATCCGCCGAACACTCCGGAGCGGTCCAGGAGCTCCGTTGTCGCCTCGGCAATCGCCCGCTGGGTCCCGTCGTGATAGAATATCGCGGAGAGGTACTGCGATCCCCTGTCGTAAAATGATCCGCCGGCGTCTGTCGGGTCGAATTCCCTCCAGTAGACATCCAGGATCTCCGAATACGAGATCACCTTCGGATCGAACGTGACCTGCACGGTCTCAAGGTGGCCCGTCGAACCGGTGGACACCTGCTCGTACGTCGGATTCCTGACGTTCCCCCCGGAGTAACCGGAGACCACTTTCCGCACACCGTCGAGATCTTCGAACGGCGCGTCGATGCACCAGAAACACCCGCCGGCAAACGTCGCGGTCTCAAGCCCCTCATCGGCGGTGACCGCGGCCCCTCCCACCGCAGCGGAACGTCCGCCACCCTGTGCACCCGCGTCACCGGTTCTGACGCATCCGGCAAGAGAGAGAAGTACGACGAGAGACAACGTCCTGACCATGACAACCTCCTGTCGGGAGATACCGGGGGCTGCGCCCCTTTGCACCGGAACACCCGGTCTAGGTATGTAACGTCCCGCACGAGGGTGGAGGTTCCCCCCGGATCGTCCTTTCGATCAACGCCGTTCCGCCGACGCGTTCCATATTACATGTATACAGCAAGAGCTTTCTATTGCACCGCGTACTGGAACTTCGTCGTCTTGATGACTCCGGCGACGGTGATGTTGACCGTAAATCTGTAATTCCCTTTTTCGTCAAGCGTAAGCCCCCTGCCATAGTGGCTCATCATCGGCTTGAGATCGACCGAAGAAGTCTTTTTTGAGGGAGACTCTATGATGAGATTGACACTTGCATTGTCGATTGCGGTTCCCTTTACCGCATCTGTCAGTTCCAGGCCGATGTGATACGTTCCGGCCATCATCGCCTCTTTCGTCGTATTGTCCATCCCGACCCCCGCGGGCCTCATCGCCACCATATCCTTACCAATCCCCGCACTTGTATCTTTCATCCCCACCCCTCCCACGCCGCTTTGCTTCTCTCCCGGCATGATCATCTTGCCGTTGTTGTCCTTCATCATCTCTTTATGCTGCTTCTGCGTCACAAGCCACCCCTTCATATGAAGGCCTTCGAATGTCGCATCGACTGTCGGTTTGCCCATCATGGCAGACATATCATGGGGCTTCACAAGGAGTCTGGCCGTATCGGAAGGTGCCTCCTGCCCGAACACGGGCAGCGTCAGCGCCATCGTCAGACCCGCAGCGAACAATGCATACCTGGTTTTCATCATACATCCTCTTTGTGTTGAATGGGGGATACTGCGCTACTCCGGACTATGTCTCAGACTACGCAGAGAAACCGCCGGAGAGTATCGACACAGGGGATGGAAGTATAGTTAATTCTCTTGCGGGGGCATCCCGTCAATCCAACGGCTCGTGGCAGGCATATCAGGGAAGGCCTCACATGCCGATATGGTAAAATACGCCGAATATCGTTATGTTTGGATGCCACAACGGAAAGGAACGATGTGAACAGACTGCTGAGAGATCTCTATTCGCACCAGGCTTGGGCGGACGCGCTCATCTGGAAGGGGATGGAGGCGTTCCCGCCCGCACTCAAGGACACCGCGATCCGAAACCGCCAGCATCATTATCATTTTACGCAGACCGCGTTCCTCTGGGTGGCGAGGGGAAAGGGGGAGCCATTCAAAAGGACGAAGCCCGAGGATTACAGGACGGACGCCGAACTCAAGGCCCTCGGCCGCGAAGTGAACGAAGCGTTCCGCGCTTTCCTGGACGGCGTGACGGAATCAAGGATGCAGGAGATCGTGGAGATCCCATGGGGACCGCCGCAGCCACGGCCCTCCCTCACGCTGGAACTGGCACTCACACAGGGGGCGATGCACAGCCACCACCACAGGGCTCAGAACATCGCGAGGCTCCGTGAGCTCGGCGGGACTCCTTTGCCGGAGGATTTCATATTCTGGCTCTGGAAGGGGAAACCCGAACCGGACTGGGGATAAGAAGACACTCAGATGTAAAATCGCTCTGACGGCCAGAGGGCCTGGAACGTCGTGTTCATCCCCCGGCAGAGAAAGAGCAGCCGTCCGTTTTCGTACGGCATTGCGTAACGGCACGCCGTGGTCCCTGCAAGCTCCACACGCTTGTAGCGGCGGTTCAGGTCGTTCGGGTTATCCTGAAGAAGCCTGTCGTGCCCGACGATGATGGCGATATTCCCGGTCCGCTCCCCCGGTCCCCACATCCAGTAACTGTTGTGGGCGCAGAGCGCGGGAGGGAGACCGTACTTCTTCCCGAAGAAATCCAGCGCGCCCGCTTCCCCGTAGTTGCGCACGAATACGACGCACTGCTTCTGTTCCTCCGGGGAGAGCTTCCCGTAGATCTTCGCCACCGCAGCGGCAAATTCCTCCCATCCGAACTGATCGGCGTAATACTGCGGCAGCACGCCCACCGAACTCTGCTCCTCCGATTTCGGCGTCATGCCGAGCGCCTTCTCGTACGCGATGAACCTCTCCACAGGAAGGACCGGAAGCATAAAAGGAAGGCCCACGGCCAGCATCACGACGATAAGCGCCGGATACACGACCCTGAGCGCACGCCACGCCCGGACAGAGGAATGATCACGGAGGAATATTTCCAGGAATACCGCCCCCCCCGCCAGGAGCACGGGATACGAGGCGGAGAGATAATACACCTTGCCGTTCCCCGCAATCATGATGCAGAAGACGACAAGGTACATCCAGCCGAGGGGGCGGAACCGTTTTCCCTCCGGGCGGAAGAAATAGAAGAAGAGACCGAGCAGCCAGAGGGGCCCGTTCATGTAATTCATCCCGTCGAACTGGCCGAGTATAAACTCTCCGATACCTATCCTTGCATTCTTGATCTGGCTCGCGTTACGCATGAACTCAAGCGAAGGGAACCCCTTCTGTATTTCCCAGACAACATGCGGAAGGAAGAGGAGAAACGCGATAAGCATCCCCCACCAGAATCCCGCCGTCGCCAAATGCCTCCGGCCGGGTGTCAGGAGGAGTCCCACGACGAGTCCCGCGCACATGAAGCCGATCGAGTACTTGTTGAGAAGACCCAGCCCCACAACAGCACCGAACGCCAGCCAGAGACCGGGTGAGTCCCCCGCAAGCAGTCTGACGCAGATGTAGAGGGAGGCGGTCCAGAGGAATATGTCGAGAGGGTTCATCGAATACGACCGTCCGCTCCCCAGGAGCATCCCCGCGGCCACGACCGAAAGGGCGGAAAGCCAGAGAGCAAACTTCCCGCCCCCAAGCCGCCGGGCAATCAGTGCCGTCAGGAACGAGGTGGCGCTTATCGCAATGGCCGCAGGCACCCGTATCGCGTGCAGCGAGTCCCCGAAAAGCCAACGCCATGAAGCGAGAAAAGCGATGGAAAGAGGGGGCTGATCGACGTATCCCCACGCAAGATGATCGGCGCACGCCAGATAATAGAGCTCATCTCTGAAATAGCCGTACGCGGCGTGAAAAGCCACCATGAGGAGGAAGCCCGCGCAGGCAATGACGAGGGGCGTCTTGAGACCCCCCACGGGGGCCTGCGGGAGAGAGGGAGGGGCGGGGTGGGAATCCATAAACCAATGTACGAAATCCGCCCCGGAGAGTTACAGAACCGGCATAGGGAGGAGCGGGGCGCGGGCCGCGCCGTCAGGCCGTGTGCCGGGGAACTTCGGACCAGTCGGAAGCGCCGAACGTGTCTTCACCCGTCCTGAGAAGGCGGGCGAATTTCTTCACGGTCTCCGCCGAGAGAACATAGTTTATTTCCGGCGCTTCCCAGGCATAGATGACTTTCGACAAAAGCGAACCCGGCGCGGTTGTCGGATCCCAGGTGAATCGTTCGGATCTGACGAGAACCGATGCGATGACCTCGAGATGGGACGGATTTAACTCCTTGCGGACCACGGCATCGCAGAGCGCAACGAGGTGATTCGCGGTCACCACGAAGTCAGCGGACAGATCGTCCGTCAGCACATCGTCTGCCGCATGACTCACCTCATTGTGCGTCACCTCGGCCTCTGCGGCCAGGATATGCGCTTTGACCCTCCCCTCAAAGAATCCTCTGATTGTCTCCGCGTTCATTGTCTACCCCCGCTGTGCGGTCGATGGGTGTGCCAATCCAAAAGATGCAGACACTGCGGCCAAGGGGAGAGCAGGGAGGTACAGAGAGATTCTCCGGGAGAATCGAACGGGATTGCTGCGCGAAGATGCGGGAGAAATTGTGAGAAGGGATCCAGAGGCAGATTCAGCTTCTTCTGCACACACTCCCGGTTCGGCTGGAGTGACGCAGCGTCAGCATAGGAAAGAACCTGGTTACTCTACACTTTAACGTACCCTAAATCCCCCCCAAAGTCAAGGAGCCGGGAAACACGGACCCGGAGGTACTAATACCTCGGCATGCCGCTGTCGATGACCTCGGCCCACGCGTCTATGCCGCCGACGAGGTTCTTCACCTTGCGGAACCCGAGTTGTTTCAGGAATTGAACGGCCCTCCCGCTCCGCACGCCGCTGTGGCAGTAGACGATGATATCCTGAGATGAATCGAGCTCGTGAACGCGGCGCGGAAGATCATTGAGCGGGATCAGGTGACCGCCGAGATTTGCGATCTGGTATTCCTGGGCTTCCCGAACATCGAGAAGAAACAGATTTTCGCCGCGATCCAGTTTGTCCCTGAGATCGGTGACTGAAATCGCATATTCCCCGGAGTCGGATTCCGGTTCAGGCGGTGTGATCCCGCAGAACGCCTCGTAGTCGATGAGCCGGGTTATCGAAGGATGCTCGCCGCACACCGGGCACTCAGGGTCCCGCCTCAACCTGAGCTCACGTGTCTTCATCGTGAGCGCATCAATGAGAAGGAGCCTCCCCACGAGAGGCTCTCCGATTCCCAGTATGAGCTTGACGGTTTCGGCGGCCTGTATCGTTCCGACGATCCCCGGAAGAACCCCGAGGACTCCCCCCTCGGCGCAGCTCGGGACAAGTCCCGGGGGCGGGGGATCGGCGTACAGGCAGCGGTAGCACGGGCCGCCCGGAGCGGAGAAGACGGACACCTGCCCCTCAAACCGGAAAATGCTCCCGTAGACATTCGGCTTCCGGAGGAGGACGCAGGCGTCGTTGACGAGGTAGCGCGTCGGAAAATTGTCGGTCCCGTCCGCGACGACATCGAATCCCCCCAGGATCCCCAGGGCGTTTTCCGAGGTCAGGCGGGTACTGAAAAGCTCCACCTCCACATTCGGATTGATGGAGTGAATCCTGTCCTTCGCGGACTCCAGTTTCGGCCTTCCGATGTACGGTGTGGAGTGGAGCACCTGGCGCTGGAGGTTCGATTCATCGACGACGTCGAAATCGACGATGCCGATTTTACCGATCCCCGCCGCCGCGAGATAGAGCGCAAGCGGGGAGCCGAGCCCACCCGCGCCGACGAGAAGAACGCTCGCAGATTTCAGCTTCACCTGTCCGTCAAGCCCCACCTCCGGGAGTATGAGATGGCGCCCGTACCGCCGTATCTCTTCGTGCGAGAGCCGGACGTCCGTCCGTACTCCCCTTCCGCCTGTTTCCCGCATATCAGATGCTCCTTCCCCCGGCAATCGATGGAATGATGCTCACTGTGTCTTTCTCCGAGACACGCGTTTGCTCCTTCTGCAGATAGCGGATGTCCTCGTCGTTGACGTACACATTGACGAAGTTCCGCAGGGACCCCGTGTCGTCATAGAGATGCCTCTTCAGGGGAACATACGTCGCCGTGAGTTTCTGCAGCAGCTCGCCTACGGTGTTCCCCTCTACCGTGACGCTCTCCAGTTTCCCGGTGTACGTCCTGAGCGGCGTAGGAATCAAGATTTTTGTCGCCATTGCTCTCTTCTCCCTGAAATAGTTATGCAGTTTTTGACACCGGAGCTCCTGCACGCCCCGGAAGCGCCGGTGCGGGAACCGTCTCAAGAGCATCGATAATCTCTTCATCGAAACCCGAGCGGTCCTCTTTCAGGACCCACGACTTTACCGCAGCGGGAATCCTCTGCTCGACCGCGGCAATGACATACGAGCACCACGGCCAGGCATGATCAAGGTCAAACTGCGACGGCCTGGCGGGATGATCGGGATGCGAGTGATAGAATCCCATGACCCCGAGCCCTTCTGCCCCCGCCGCCGCCTCCGCCCTCCTGTACTCCTCCGGGGTAATAAGGAACCGGCGCGTCCGGTTTTCTTCCTTCGCGTTGCCAATCGGGAGAGCGTCGTAGACCTCCTTCCCCCCCGCTTCTTCCGTCCCGAGAAGTATGCCGCAACACTCCTCGGGATATGCTTCCATGGCATGCACCCGGATTTTGTGCATCGCCGCGCGGGTTATCGCAATCTTCAGTGTCGTCATCGGATTATTCCTTCCAGAACCGTTCGCTGAGGTACCGGCTGCCGTGATCGGGAAACACAGTGACAACGACCCCCTCGCTCAACCGTCGGGCGACATGAAGCGCGGCGACCGTGGAGGCCGCGGAGGAGACTCCCACCAGAATCCCCGCCGTTTTCGCCAGGTGCCGCGCCATCTCATGCGCCTCGTCGGTTGAAATTTCCAGATGCTCATCCGCAAGTTTGGTATCGTAAATTCCGGGGACGATCGCCGTCGGGAGATGCTTCAGCCCCTCAAGCCCGTGAAGGGGCGTATCGGGCTGAAAGGAGATACAGCGGATTGACGAATTGAGCTCTTTCAAACGGCGCGAGGTTCCCACAAACGTGCCCGAAGTCCCGATTCCCGCTACAAAGTGCGTGATGCCTTCTCCCGTCTGGCTGTAAATCTCGAGTGCGGTTGTCCTGTAATGCGCCTGCCAGTTTGCCGGGTTATTGTACTGATCCGCGTAAAAGTAATCAGCCGGACGTTCCGCCACAAGCCTCTTCACGTACAGCTGCGCCCCGTCCGTCCCTTCCAGAGGGTCGGTATATGTGACTTCAGCCCCGTAGGCGGAGAGGATCCGTTTCCGCTCGGAGCCGGCGTTCGCAGGCACGGCAAGCCTGACGCGGTACCCCAGGGCGGCGCCAATCATTGCATAGGCGATCCCGGTGTTGCCGCTGGTCGCGTCCACTATGGTTTTCCCCTTGATGAGCGCGCCGCTCTTCTCCCCTTCCCGGATCATGCTGAGGGCAGCCCTGTCCTTGACGGAACCCCCCGGATTGTACCATTCCGCCTTGGCAAACAACCCCACACGCGGGGAAATCCCCGGAAAAGCCGGGAGTCTCAGGAGGGGCGTATCCCCGATCCTATCGATAAGGGGAGGCGCCCCTGCAGTCACGTATGTCAAAGAATCAATCATTCGAAAAATTGTATATTAAACGAACAACGGAATCAAACAATGCGTTTCAGGGAAAAGAAGGGCGCTTTACGTCAACAGGGGCGAAAACAACAGGAGCACGCGAGAGAGGAAAAGGCGGTATGTGGAATTCCGGCCGGGATCGAAAGAGCCGTATATGTCGACTTGAGTCTCATTCACTAATTCAGTGAGAAAAGGAGGATTGTCACATCAAAAACCATCCACACATAGGGGAGAACACGGATTGGACTTCACCGGTTCCATGAAAACACCCCAAAAAAGGAGGGAAGACGGGGCGCGGGGAGGAGAACCAGGAGCCGCCCCCGAAGCGCTCATCATATTCGCAGCGCTTCCCAGACCGGGAGACGTGAAAAAGAGGCTCGCGCGGGAGATCGGCGGCCAACCCGCGGCCGCACTGTACAATGATCTCGCTCTTCACACGTTCCGAATCGGGCAGGAAGCGCTCGACCGGGGCTGGTCGGTGAACCTGTTTTATGATCCGAAGGTAAAGGAGGAAGCGGTCCGCGCGTGGGTCCGGAGGGATTTTCACTTCGCCGCGGAGCGCGGGAGTGATCCCGGAGAACGCATCCAGCATGCGTTCGACTACACATTTCACCACCGTGCCGGGAAGGCGATCATCATCAGCAGCGACATTCCGGGGCTGGAGTTTTCGCTCCTGGAAGAGGCCGCAGAGGTGCTCGACACGGGCGACGTCGTGATCGGACCGGCAAGCGACGGGGGGTGTTACCTCATCGGAATGAAACCTCCGACGAAAAGCTTTTTCCGGGGACTCCCGTGGGGGACGACCAGGGTGTTCAAGGAAGCGTCGGAGAGAATTCGCCGCCTCGGGCTGAAACAGTCGAACCTCCCAAGGCTCAGCGACGTCGACACGGCAGAGTCGTACAGGAACTATCTTCTGAAGAAGATGAAAAGTTAGCAGGACAACAGATACGTCATTTGGTGTCCGGCGGCGCCGGAGGCGGTGGCGGAGGCGGAGGATCCTTCATGGATTTCTCGACGCCATCCTGAATATCCCTCATCGCATTCTTGAACTCGCGGATCCCCTTGCCAAGATTCTTGCCGAGCTCGGGCATCTTCTTCGGACCGAAGAAAATCAGGATCACGAAAAGGATTACGAGAAGCTCTCCGCCGCCGACGTTTTCGAACATTGCCTTCCCTCCACGTGAACAGTCAGATAAATATATTGCAGTTTCGGTTTATTAGCAAGAGATTGAGCAATTAGACCGCATTTCCCAATGAAACGGGCACTGACAATTCTTTCCTCGATCCTGATCGCCGGCGCCGCCTTCGCCCGGCCTCCGCAGGTCGTCACGGGAATCGAGGTCCTCCGGGACGAACACTTCGCGCCTCTGAAAGGAAAAAGAGTCGGACTCATCACGAACCCGACGGGCGTCGATTCCCGTCTCCGGTCAACCATTGACATACTTGCGTCCGCTCCCGGCGTTACGCTTGCAGCCCTCTTCGGGCCCGAACACGGCGCGCGCGGAGATCACGCGGCGGGAGACCGGGTGGACTCAGGGACAGACAGGGAGACTGGACTCCCCGTCTACTCGCTCTACGGCAAGACGCGGAAACCGACACCGGAAATGCTGAAGGGGATCGATATACTCGTGTACGACATACAGGATATCGGCTGCAGATCGTATACGTATATCAGTACAATGGGACTTGCAATGGAAGCGGCCGCCGAAAGCAATATTCCATTCCTGGTGCTTGACAGGCCGGATCCGCTCGGAGGGGTGAGAGTGGAAGGGAACCTCGCGGAGAAGGAGTTCGAATCGTTCGTAAGCCAGTACCCCGTTCCCTACGTGTACGGTCTCACCTGCGGAGAGCTGGCACAGTATCTCAACGGAGAAGGGCTGCTTGCCGGCGGCGTCCGCTGCTCGCTGACGGTGATCCCGATGAAGGGGTGGAAACGGGGAATGACGTTTTCCGAAACAGGCCTCCCCTGGGTGCCGACGTCGCCGCATATCCCGGAGGAGCACTCTCCCGCTTACTACGTCTCATCGGGCCTCATGGGGGAACTGGGGGTCATCTCGGAGGGGGTGGGATACACCGTCCCCTTCCAGGTTTTCGCCGCCGTGTGGATCGACGGGAAGGCGCTCGCCGGGAAACTGAACGACCTCCATCTGCCCGGCGTTCTTTTCCGGCCGACGAGCTTCACCCCGTTCTACGGCAAGTTCAAGGACGAGGAACTTCACGGAGTGCAGGTGCATGTCGCGCCCGGGGACGGGGCAAACCTGATGAGCATCCAGTTTCTTGTCATGCAGGCGCACAATGAACTCTATCCGGAGAAGAACCCTTTCGTGCTTGCGGACCCGGCCAGACTCAAGACATTCGACAGGGTTGCGGGGAGTGACAGCGTGAGAATCCTTTTTACGAAACGGATGAAGTACGCGGACGTGAAGCCGTTTCTCGAAAAAGATATCAACGGATTCAGGAAGAAAGCAACGAAGTACATGCTGTACTGACTGCCGGAGAGCGATCATGACAATGCCGAAAACAGCGATCCTCCTGTGTGCGATTGCCGGGCTGGTTGCGTGCGGATGCAGCAGGAAGAGCGAGGAACAAAAGACCGCGGCGCGTTCCGATTCGACGGCCGCCGTGCCGGAAGATACGGCGCTCTCCGCGGAGAGCACACCTCTCATTATCAAATTCATCACGTGGCCCGATACGCTCACCCCCCAGATCGAGGACATCCCTTCGACGCTCACATGGAACTATTTCGATTCCACGTCGCGTCAGAAACTGACGCCGGCCGAAGTGAACATTCTCTCGCGGGAAGGATTCTTCGTCCGGGAAATCCCCGCCCGCCCCGAAGTGTCGACGGACGATATGGTGGACCGCTACAACGAGCTGTACGTGTTCAACTACGGGCAGAGCTACAGCACGATCCCGGTGTTCATCTCCTCCGATTTCCTCATGCACGTATTCCACGTCGTCTTCGACAGGATGTTCCAGAGCGTGGAACAGAAGAAGTTCCTGCCGATCCTCGAGGACCTCACCACCAGGCTCCTCCGGCAGAGCGTCGAGCAGATGCAGAACGCCGGGTCACCTCTCGTGAAGCGCGCAGCACGGGGAAACGCCGCCTTTCTCTCAGTTGCCGCCAAAATTCTGAACGACTCCGTAAACATCCCTGAGGAAGCGAGGGAATTGACCGGATGGGAGCTCCGCCTGATCAACGACGCCTCGGGATTCCACGATTCCCCGCTGATGGGTTTCCCGGAGGACTACTCGCAGTACAAGCCCCGGGGACATTACACGATCAACAGCGACCTGACGCGGTATTTCAAGGCCATGATGTGGTACGGACGGAGGTCGTTCACGACGAAATCCGACACGCTCACGCTCCAGGCACTTCTCCTGACGCGCCTCCTGAACAGGCAGGAGAACCGGGATCTGTGGGAAAAACTCTACAAGCCGACGGAATTCGTGGCGGGGGAATCGGACGACCTGAGTTTCTACGACTACGCCGCGATGATGAGGGGAATCTACGGGGAGATACTCAACGACGGCGAGCTCGCCGATAGCGCAAAGCTCCATCAGTTCATGGATGAAGCCGCACACCGCGCTTCCCCGAAAATCTCGGGGAGCACGTTGCGGAATCCAGACAGCGCAGCGACGATCGAGCGGGGATTCAGGGTCATGGGGCAGAGGACCACAGCGGACGCCCACATATTCTCAGAGCTGACATCACCGCGCGTGGGGACTGACGCTCGACCGAGGAACATGCCCACAGTCCTTGACGTCATGAGCATACTCGGCTCCCCTGTCGCGGACGAGCTCCTCGAGAAATACTCGTCCGTTCCGAATTACCCGGAACAGCTCGCGAACCTGAAAGCAGAGTTCAATGACTATGCACCCGCGGCCTGGACGCAGAACCTCTCCATGTGCTGGATCAATGCGCTCAGGCCCCTCCTCCAGGAAAAAGGGCCGGGATACCCCTATTTCATGAGAGGGAGAAAATGGGCCACCAAAGGGCTCGTGACCGCAGTGGGGTCGTGGACAGAGCTCAAGCACGACACGTTTCTCCTCTCCAAGCAGAGCTATGCCGAGATGGGGGAAGGGGAAGACGAAACGGTGCCCACGCCTCCTCCCCAGCCGAAGAGCTACGTCGAACCGGATATCGAGTTCTTGAACAGGGCCGTCTACCTGGTCGACAGGACGCGCGTCAGATTTGCCGGCATGGGGCTCCTCCCGGCCGAGTACGAAAAGAAGCTCGGCATATTCTACGATCAGCTCGTGAACCTCCGCTCCATCGCACAGAAGGAGCTCCTGAACGCCGAGATCACATCGGATGAATACGAATCGATGCTCCTCTTTGCGCAGAAGATCACCCCGACAATCCTTCCCGAGGACGCGGGGGATATCATCGAAGACCAGTACAAGCAGATGGCGCTTGTCACGGACACGCACACCGACGCGTTCCCGGGAGAGATGCTTGCACTGGAGGACGCCGTCGGCGCGCCCCAGCAGATCTACGTGGCGGTGAAGGACAACAGCGGGACGCGCATCTGCGTCGGGTACGTCTACAGTGTCTATGAGTTCTCCGAACCGATAACCAACAGGCTCACGGACGAACAGTGGAAAGGGATCGTGTACGCGGCGAACAGGAAGCCCCTCGCACCGCGGGAGCCGGACTGGGCGCGCGCGCTCAGGTCCATCGTCCGGCATTGAAGGGATTGCCGGGCATATTCGCCGCCGGGTCGGCGATCATTTTTTTCGCTCTCGCGGCGACATCAACTCCGGCAGGCGGCGCGGCAGCCGGACGGGGAATTCGCGAGGCGCCGGAGGTGAGCCCCGGAGGCGGAACAGCCCCCCGCCCGTTTTACCTGCCTTACCAGTATTCATCGTTTGCCGACGACACGGCGTTCTATGCGAATGCGTACAGCGCTGCCGGTCAGACGGCGGATGACGCCAGCCTGAAGGGAACAAACTGCTGCACGGAATTCACGGAGGGGGGAATCGGCAGTATCCGTGCCGGGACGATCTCACACCATCTTTTCATACGGGACCTGATCGCCCGGTATTTCACCGGGCTTGCCCGTCGCGTTCATCCGGGCACGATCATTCTTATCGGCCCGAACCATCATGCGCGCGGACACTCCCCCATCGCAATATCAGCGATCCGATGGAGGACCCCGTTCGGTTTCGTCGAGCCCGACACCGCGAGAATCCGGAAAATCTCCGGCACGGGGCTCGCCTGCGTGGAGGAAGAGCCGTTCGTCAACGAGCACTCGATCGGAGCGCTCGTCCCGTTCATACGGCGGACATTCCCCGGCACACTGATCCTGCCGATCATATATAAAAAGACCGCCGAGAGACGGGACTGCGCCGAGCTCGGCAGGGTGCTGGCGGGCATGATCGATAGTGCCATCGTCCTTGCGAGCCTTGATTTTTCACATTACAGGACGTGCAGTGAGGCGGAAAAGGAGGATATCGCAAGCCTCGGCGTTCTCCTCTCGCTTGCGACAGAGCGTATCGATGAGGCATTCGTTGATTCCAGACCCGCGTTCCTCACGCTGTTATCGCTCAGCAGGACGATCGGCGCCGCAAGAGTCGAAGTCGTCGACCACACGAATTCCGGGATCCTGTCGCACAACCGCCGGGTCGGCTGCACAAGCTACATCAACACATATATCGAAACCCGGGGGGGCCGATGAAATCCCCTCATCCTCACACCAGTGACGCGAGAGCTTTGCTCGATATGGACACTCCACTCCGGAAATTATTCTTCCTCATTCTTATCGCGTGTCTGCCGGAGGCGGGGACGGCCGGACCCCCATTCAAGACGGATGATCCCCAGCCGGTCGACTTCCATCACTGGGAGTTTTACATCGCTTCAGAGCAGTCATTCGCAAGGGAGGAAACCGACGCGACACTTCCGCACATAGAGGTCAACTTCGGGGCATTCCCGAACGTACAACTCCACTTCGTCGCTCCGATGGGATACGTCCGCTCCGGCAATGGAAACGCGTACGGCTATTCGGACACGGAACTGGGGGTGAAGTACAGATTCCTCGAAGAATCGGACGGCTTACCCCAGGCAGGCATATTCCCGCTCGTCGAAGTCCCCACCGGCGATGCCTCGCGTCAGCTTGGACAGGGGAACGCTCAGGTGTACCTCCCCGTCTGGCTGCAAAAGAGCTGGGGAAGCTTTACGACGTACGGCGGGGCCGGTTACTGGTACAATCCCGGATCCGGCCGCAGGAACTGGATATTTGCGGGTTGGGAAGCACAGTATGATTTCTCGGAAACATTCACGGTGGGGGGAGAGCTGTACTACCACACTGCGGACACGTGGGAGGGAATATCGAGCGCCGGATTCGATATCGGGGGATACATCAACCTGAGCGAGAACGATCACATACTCGTCTCACTCGGACGCAGCTTCAGGGGGGAGAACGTCGTCGCAGGATACCTGGGATTTCAGTATACGATCTGAACAAATTTCCGGTCCAGTCGTGAGATGGCCGGGCGGGATTCAATAGCTCACTTTCCCCGTCCCCCGCTGTTCCCTGCGCCAGTCGGGCGAAGTATGTATGTCGCACATCCCCGGGCGGGTCTTGTCGGTGAAATATTCAATGGCCCTGCCCGGACACCACGGGGTCGCAAGTTTCTCCGTCAGCGTGCAAATCGTATCGGCATAGACGCCCGCCGGGCGTTCGAAGTACTCCAGGGGCATGGCAATGGAGGGGTCATCGTAGACGTATCGCATGAACCTCCCCCAGACGGGAGCAGCGGCCCTCCCCCCCTGCCCGTCCCATGTCGTAAAGTGCACGCTCGGCTCGTCAAACCCCACCCAGACCGCCGCGGAGATCTGCGGCGTGTACCCCACGAACCACGCGTCCGCGAAGTCCGTCGTCGTCCCCGTTTTTCCCGCGGCCGGGAGCTGGAAGTAATCGCGCACCCGGCTCCCCGTCCCCCCGTTAACGACCCCCTCCATCATGGATGTCATGATGAACGCGGTCGCGTCGCTGAAGACCTCACGGCGCTCGGGGGAATTCTCTTCGATAATGTTTCCGTCCTTGTCCTCGATACGGAGTATCGACATCGGCTCGACATGGACCCCCCTGTCCGCGAAGACGGCGAACGCCGACGCCATTTCGAGGGGCGAAATATCACCGACGCCGAGCGCAAGCGACGTCACGGCCGGGAGGGGCGAGAAGATCCCCATCCTTTTTGCATATGCAATGACCTGGTCGATCGGAGCGATCTTTCTTTCCACCGTCCTGACTGCGACGAGGTTGATCGAGTGCTTTATGGCTTCGCGTATCGTCGTATCAGGCCCGAACGAGCCGTCGAAATTGGACGGGGTCCAGCGCTTGCCGTCGGGCATCATGATTGTCACGGGCTGATTCTGGATTCTGGTGACCGGGGAGTACCCGTTGTCGATCGCCACCGTGTACACGAACGGCTTGAAGGCAGAACCGACCTGGCGGTATATCTGCGTTACGTGGTTGAGCCCGTACCGGAACGATCTGAAATTCGCTCCGCCCACCATCGCGAGTATGCCGCCGGTCTTCACATCGAGCGCGACGAAGCCCGTCTCAATCGACGCGGCCACGCGCCTGACCGAATCCTGGAAGGCTTTGCTCCTCAGGAGCTGTCTCCTGACAATGTCCCGTTCGTCGGCAGTCACCGCCATGCGGAACCGGGGCGACGAGGTGATCGCCTGATCGATCACGTGGACGGCGGCTTCGTGTTGTTTCGACCAGTCCCACTGCCTGTCGAACAGTTTCTGATACGCCGCGAGATGTTCTTCGACCGCGCGGTTGGCGTACTTCTGCATGCGGCTGTCGAGCGTCGTGTAGACAGTCAGCCCGTCCCTGTACAGGTCGAGACCGTACTTCTCCGCCTTCTTCGTCATCTGCCTGCGTATGTACTCCACAAAATGCGGGGCGATCCCGGTTACGCCGGCCTCATCCTGCGGGAGAACCTGGAGTTTTTCGGCCACCCCTTCCTTCGCGAGCGCGGGGGTGATGTAACCGTATTTCAGCATCTGCGCTATGACAAGGTTCCTGCGCAGCAGGACCCGTTCCGGGTGCTTTCCCGATGGATCATAGTAACCGGGGCCCTTCAGCATCGCGATGAGCGTGGCGGTCTCGCCGAGCGTGAGGTCCGCGGGCGCTTTTCCAAAATAGACCTGGGATGCCGAGGCGATCCCGTAGGAGCCCCGTCCGAAATAGACAACGTTCAGGTAAAACTCGAGGATTTCGTCTTTTGTAAACGTCCGTTCGAGCTCGATCGACGTCAGGAACTCGCGAAGCTTGCGCGTGACCGTGTCGAAGACGTTCCTGTCGTTGCGGCCCAGGTAAAGATTCCGGGCAAGCTGCTGGGTGATCGTGCTCGCCCCCTCCTTCAGCCGGAGAGCGAACGCGTTCTTGATCATCGCCTTGGCAAACCGGACAAGGTCGACCCCCCAGTGGCCGTAGAAGTCCTTGTCCTCCGTGGCAATAAGCGCGTTGATGATCGTGGGGGGAACCTCTGCCAGGGAAAGATGCGACCTGTTCTTGACGAAGAACTCGCCGACGATCTCGCCGTCCGAAGAAACGACTTTCGAGGCGAGCTCCGCGCGGGGATTTTCGATCCGCGCAAGCGAGGGGAGACCGGAGAGGAGATAGTCGAAGTAGACGCCACTGGCGACAAGAAGAACGAACACGGCTGCGGCGGCAATGAGCGCGTTGCGGGAGAACCGCCCGCGGAGCCTGCTCCTCAGGCGGCGGTAGAGCGGATCGTTGAAATACCGCTCCATCCCTTCCGGAGTGTACTTTGGCGGCTCTTTTCCGCCCCCGTCCTCTTTCGTTCCTTCGTCAGACATGCAAAGCGTATCCCCCGTTACGAAAGATAGAAATCGAACCTCACTGGCGCAACGGGGCCCTTTTCGATAAGAACGTGTGCATGGCGGGTCAGGCGGGGATCATTGAGAAAAGAGTCCAGAGAGCGAAAAGGAATATCCGAAGACGTGTCCGCTGTGCGTGTGTCATCGCGGGTCCTCCCGAATAATGCTAAAAGAAGGCCCCACATCCGGCAGGACATGAGGCCTCTCAAAGGACGTAAAGACTCATTTGAATCTACAAAAATCGCGCCAGAACCGCAATCCGGATCATTCCCCGGGATCCTTCACGGTAATCCCGAGGAGCGCCGCAATCTGGACGGCCTGCACCGAATCGATAATCATTCCCTTCAACTGCCGGCCTTCGACGCGCACACCGGCGAAGTCCGACCCCCTGACGTCGACTCCCTTCAGAAGGCTCCCGGAAAGGTCAGCCCCGGACAGATCGCATCCCTGGAACACCACTCCCGTCAGGTCCATCTTCTCCAGAAGAGCCCTGCGCAGGGCGCACTTCTCGAAACGCGTCGATCTGAGCCGACCCGACGTGAACATCGCGTTTTCCATCATGCAATCCCTGAAAAGAAGATCCGCGCCGTTGAATTCGAAGAGCTGCATCCCGGTAAGGCGGCAGCCGATGAATTCCACCCGGTGGCACCTCGCCTTCTGCAGCGACGCGCCTGAGAGGTCCGACGCCTCGAACCGGGTGTCCGCAATCCTGGCATTCGGCAGGCGCGCCCGGCTGAGGGTCACGCGACGGAGGTGAACCCTGTCGAAGACAATCCTGACAGCAGACGCGCCCGCGAGACCGACATCCTCCGCGAGCATCGGTCCGTATTCGGATTCATCTTCAAGCGTTCGTAACTCCCCGGACGACAGGTCCGCGGGGAGACGGGGCGGCTGTACAGGCGAATTCCGGGGAGGTTTCATCCTGTCATCATTCCGACGGCGCGATAAGGGGGAGATCGATCCATGCGAGCCCGATATCGCGCCCCATGTGCGACGTGCTCGTCCCCTCCCTCCCGTCATACAGCAACGCGAGCCGCGACCCGACGGGAATGACGCAGGGCATGCCGATCGTCCCCTTCGCCCATGAGCAATTCTGCGTGTCAAACACAATCGCCCTGTCGTTCACATCCCAGTGATTCAGATCCTTCGACCAGTAGACCCAGATCGCGTCGGTATACTCCACTCCTCTGTCATCGAGGCCGATATGATTTGTAAAGAGAAACCAGGTGCTGTCCTTCGGCTCGCAATAGAGGGAGGAGTTTTCGATCTGTTCCGAAAGGGGGACGATCGGCACCGGGTCGACATGCCAGCTCCCGTCAAGGTTGTTCGTGCGGGCGATGCCGAGCGTCCGTTTCGTATTGTGGAGCTCATCATATATCGAGGCGCTGAAGAACTGGAGATACTCCATCCCCAATTTGACGATACACCCCGGGCTTGCCGTTATCGAGTAGTACGTCCCCGCGGTGGGCTTGAAGGGGACCACGTCGTACTCCTTTTCCCAGGGACCCTCCGGGGAGGAGGAACGCGCCTTCAACGTCATATACGGGAACGACGGGACCCGGTCGGGAGGAGGGGAAGTGTTGGGCGTCCCCATGTAGAACATGTGCCAGGTCCCCCCTTCCTTATAGACCCACGGAGCGGAGGCGCTCTTCGAATCCGGCATCCCTGCTCCCCCCAGGCGGAGAGCCGGACCCCGTTTTGTCCAGTGCACGAGATCGGTGCTCGTAGCCAGGCACGCAAGCCAGCCGAGGGGGCCGGCGCCGTCGTAGTGCATGTAATACAACCCGCCTGCTTCAAACGCGATCGCCTCCCTGGCTCCGTAAACGTCGCAACTGTCGGGCCCGTCCCCGTGCCTTAAGACGACCCCGGCGTCGCGCGTCGGCATCCGCTTCGAAGCATTCGGGCGGCCGTCGGCGTACTTCCTGAAAACAAACCGGGCGGCCTCTCCACCGGACCCCTCCCCTCCCCTGCGGCAGGCGGCAAATATCATCGACGACAGCATGAGAACGATGAAACTCCGGGTCATGTCAGGTTTCCTTAAATGTGTTGTCGCATGTATCAATACAGAACGGCGGGCACAGGCGACGCCATCGCCCATCTGTCAATAGGACGAGCAATGCAATGAACGAAAAGACCGGTCTCATGGTACAGGGGAAAGAGGGGCGCTTACGACATGCACTCTCTCACAATCGCGTCGACATGGAGACGGGACGGGTTGATGCAGTGAATCGCCAGGTCCTTCTGCGAGAGAATGAGCGGAAGCTCCGTGCACCCGAGTATCACCCCCTCGACGCCCGCCGCCTTTTTGATCCGGGTGATGATGGCGACGAGATCGCTCCGCGATTTGTCCTTGATGATTCCGAGCTCGATCTCCTTCATGAGGATGTGCTGAATGCGCCTGATCTCCTCCGGTTCCGGAGTGGTGAGGCGGATGTTGTACCTGTCAAACTCGTCCTGGTAATAATCCGACGTCATCGTGAACCGGGTGCCGAGAAGGCAGAGCGAGCGTACGTTGAGCGTCCGGGCGTATTCGGCCGTGACCGACACGATGCTCAGGAGAGGGAGATCCGTCTTCGCCTGTATTGCGTCGAACACCGCGTGGGGAGTATTCGAGGCCATCGCGCCGATCTCCGCGCCGCACCGCCTGAGCAGCTCGCACCGTATGGCAACGAGCTGAATCACCGCCTCCCACTTCCCCGCGTCGACAAGCGCATTGAAATTGCCAAGGTCGATGCTCTCGATCACGATCTCGGGAAATCCGGTTTTCTCGTACGAGTCCCTGAACGCGGCGATAATGTTCCTGTAGTAGTCGAGCGTCGATTCGGGACCGATGCCGCCGATGAGGCCTATCTTCTTCATGGGGTGTCCAGGCGCATTGTGGAATGACGATTCTTCAGCGCGGCGAGAGATTGACGGCAAGATTCTCGCAGACTCTGTGAAACGTCCCGCCCGAAAGAAAAATCTCGCCGAACATCACGCGCACCTTCTCCTCCGTAAGCCGGTTGAAATCCTTTTCGAGCACCGTCGTGAGGACTCCGCCGCAATCCACCGCGGCGGGGCTGATGAGTATTTTTTCCTCCCCCTGCGCAAAATAGGCCGAGGGCCTGTGCTTCGCACGGGGGAATACAACAACCGTCCAGGCCCCGGAGTCGTACCAGCACAGTATGTTCATCATCGGCTCCTCCTTTTCGCCTGTCGCTTCCACGAGAGCCGATTCCACCGCCCTGAGCGCCCCGATGAGCGATTCCCTTTCCGCGGACCTCAGCACAACAAAGGGGCGGAGCCCACCTTCGGCGGCGACAACACGCATCGTCTTCGTGTCGGAAAGGACCCTCCCCTCCGCCTCCAGTCCGCCGATCTCGCTCTCAATCGGAAGGAAACCCTTCTCCCCGGCCTGGAAGTGGAGATGGTCGGGCGCCGACGCGCCGCTTCTCGGGCCGTTGTATGTCACCAGATACCGCTTTTGCATCGCGTGCGCCAGATCGAGCATTGTCGCAAATGCGGGACCGATCCGCTGATCGGTGTGGGTCGTGTGGGGAATGGTGAAATGCTCCCCGAATATCGGGAACGGATTGCAGAGAACCAGGTAGCTCCCGGCAAACAGTATCCCCCGCTGGCCCTCCGGGAGGTTCGCGGCGCAGAGGAAGCATTTCCGGCGGCTTATCGACTCCGCGTCCATGTTCGCCGAGGAGGAGACGATCCTGGCCGGGTTCCACTGGATTCGAAGGGAACACCCCTCAAGCACGATCGTCCGGGTGCGGACCTCCTGCAGTCCCGCGTACCCTGTGCGGAGGAGCGGCCACGTCTCCTTTTGCTGCCGGAGGAGCAGGCGCGCGCGCGTGCCGAGATCACTTCCTTCGCGGAGAGGAAGCTCATGGTCGGAAAGGAGAAGCCGCTGAATGAAAGGTTCCATTGTCTATAATCAACTTGTGAGAGGCCTGGAGCGTTCCACGCCCGGCATTTCCCCCCTACAACGCGCGATGCAACCGGCGGGCGCGGATCTCGATCGTGCGCACCTTGTCTTTGTACAGGTTGTTCAGGTTCATTTTTGCGATGCCCGGGTCCGCGTCCGAATTCCCTTCCCACCTCCGGCAGAGATAGATCGGCTCGTGAATCCGGCCGATACGGTACCGGCGCGACAGGGCAAGACCGACCGCGTAGTCCTCGCCGTAGCTCACGTTCGGGATCTTTACGCGCCTCAGGGCCGGCGTGAAGAACGCCCTGGGGGCGCCGAAGCCATTGACGCGAAGAGCGTTGTTCGCCCCGTTTTCGGGGGTCCATTCACTGTGATCGACAACCCCCGGGGGGATCTCCCTGAGGTTGAAGTCCGTCGTCCGGTAGCTCCCGACGACCATGGCACACCTGTCCCTCCGGAACCTGTCGACAATCCTGCTCAGCGTCGATTCGTCAAGATACAGATCGTCGCTGTCAAGCTGGACCGCGAACCGGCCGCACGAGGGGCTGTGCACCGCCTCGTTCCAGCACCCGCCGATCTCCAGCCCGTCCGCCTCGGGAACGATGTGGATCAGCCGCGGGTCACGCGACGCAAACGTCCCGAGTATGTCCGTCGTCCCGTCGGTCGAATGATTGTCGACAACGATCACGTTGAACCGGAACGACGCCTGCTGGCGAAGCGCGGAAGACACCGCATCCCCGATCGTTTTTGCGCGGTTGCGCACCGGGATGATGATCGAAGCGGTAACCGGGAATTCCCCTTCGTCCAGGTTCACGGGTTCTCCGCCGGGTTTCACCAGGGCGCCGATCTTCCTCAGATGGAGCGTCACCTCCTTCTCCATCTCGCGCTGGGTTTCGCGGTTCTTCGGATCGACATAATCGAAGAGCTTCACCCCTTCCGCCCGGACGTCGGACTCCGTCTTTGAGTAGAGCGCCTCGGCGATCCTGAATATCCCCTTTTTTCTCGAAACTGCAAGCCTGAGCGCATAAAATCCCGCGTGGCGGGAGCTGCCGGCTTCCTTCGCCGCGGCCCTGAGGACGGAGGATTCCAGCACGACGACCGACCCGAAATCAAAGTCGTCCCGCACACTCCCTTCCTGGTAGTCGATAAGCGGACGGGGGACGGCGGTGCCGCCCGCCCTCACGCTGTAGTCGCTGTAGAGCATGCCTTCCCCCGTCGCACCGGCGACGGAGGCAATCCTCCCGAGCGCGAAGGGGCCGAACCGGATCGCGGCGTTGTGAAGAATCAGGAGCGCATACGGCGTCGACGTCCGGGATGCGATCTTCTTCATCGTCGCCCCCGCATTCAGCGACTTCACCCGGAGAGGCGAGCACCCCCTGAGTGCGAAAGGGGCTCTTTCCGGCAACATGACGTACACCTTCTCCACGATTCCCGAGCCGGCAACCTGCGCGATTGTCTCCTGTGTCGCGCGGGTTTCGCCGTACGGGATAAACACGGTGAAGAGAGGTTTTTCCGCCGGGCCGGCGTTCTTTGCGCGACGCTTCATGCCATCGATTTCCTCCCAAAGTCCCTGTCGATCGAGATGAGTGCGGTGACCACAAACCCGGGGATCGTCGAGAGCATCACCCAGATGTAAAAATTCCGATAGCCGAGCCACTCCTGAAGCGCACCGCTGAACATCCCGGGGATCATCATCCCCAGCGCCATGATCCCCGTGCAGATGGCGTAATGGGCTGTCTTGTGTTCCTCTCCCGAGACCATGATCATATAGAGCGAATAGGCGGTGAAGCCGAACCCGTACCCGAACTGCTCGACCGCCACCGCCGCATTGATGACGACAAAATTCTCGGGCTGTACACGGGAGAGATAGACGAACGCGAGGTCCGGAAGGTGCATGATGATCACCATCGGCCAGAGCCAGAACCTGAGTCCGCGGCGGGGGATGACGAACCCGCCGGCAAGACCGCCGAGCGTCAGCGCGATGATCCCGACCGTCCCGTAGACGACGCCCACGTCGCTTGTCGTGAGTCCGAGGCCTCCTTTGACCCTGGGGTCGAGAAGGAACGGGGAGACGAGCTTGATGAGCTGCGCCTCGGCGAACCGGTACAGGAGAAGGAATGCGAGAATTGACTTGATATGGGGCCTGTCGAAGAACGCGACGAAGACCCTGAAGAACTCCGCAACCGGAGAGCGCTCCCCGCCGGATTGCACCCGTACGTCGGCGGCGGGGACGGGGAGGATGAACCTGTGATACGCGAAGAACAAGAGGAACATCACGGCGAGAATCCCGAACGTGACCGACCATGCAAACGCGGTGTTCCCCCCGCTCCGGATTTCAATCGTACCTGCCACGATGACGAGAAGCCCCTGCCCGGTGACCATCGCAATCCTGTAAAAGGTGCTTCTGACGCCGACAAACACCGCCTGCTCGTGCTCCTCGAGCGCCAGCATGTAGAAACCATCGGCGGCGATATCGTGTGTGGCCGAGCTGAACGCCATCAACCAGAAGAGGAGGAGCGTGGCGCGGAAGAATCCCGGCGCGGGGATCATGACGGCGACCGCCGCGAGCGAGACCCCGAGCGCAAGCTGGAGCATGAGAATCCAGAGCCTCTTCGTCCGCACCATGTCGACGATCGGCGCCCAGAACGGCTTGATGACCCAGGGGAGATAGAGGAGGCTCGTATAGAGGGCAATATCGGTGTTTGAGATGCCGAGCCGCTTGTACATGATCACCGAGACAGTGAGCGCTACGACGTAAGGGAGCCCCTCCGCAAAATAGAGGGAAGGGACCCAGAGCCAGGGGTTGCGGCGTTCGGGCAGATTCATGTTCCGCCCTTCACGAGGAGCCTGTACCCTATCAGGTGCCTGACCGTCGTACCGCCCATCGTGAACGGCGCCTCTTCCACAAACGTGAAACCGAGCGATCGGTACCAGGCCGTCGTCTTCGCGTTTTCCGACATCACGCCGAGCCACACCCTGTCAAAGTGCGCCTCGCGCGCCGCGCGGAATGCCTCGTCCATGAGCATCGATCCAAGCCCGTGCCCCTGGCTCCCGGGATGGACGTATATCGACGCCACGTGACATCGGCCCGCAGGCCTGTCGAACGACATGATCATGTACCCGGCCGGCTTCCCCTCCAGGAGCGCCATATACCCCCGCATGGAGGGTTTGCGGAGATTCCGCCCGAGCGCTTCCGCCGAATAGTGCTCGTCGTGGTAGACCCGGAGGTCTGCCTCGGGGATGAACGCTCCGTACGTTTCCTTCCACGCCTCCCAGCCTATCCGGCGGACGTCCGGAATATCTGCCTCGGTCCATGGCCTGATCGAGGCAGGGGGGGCATCGGCCCCGGTCTCACTCATCACATCCGTCGAGAAAGTCGTCAACCCCCTCGACGATCCGTTCGGCGATTTTGTGCCTGAACTCCGGATCGATCAGATTCATCTCATCGGTCGGGTTGGAGACGAACGCCATCTCGACAAGGACATTCGGGAGCTCCGTGGGCGCGTTCAGCGAAAAATTGAAGCTCCCGACGTTGCCGAAGAGCGGAAGACCGGTCTTCAACACGTCCCTGAGGATCGCCATCGCGAGGGGACGGTAGCAGATGTGTTTGTAAAACGTCGCAGTCCCCCGCGTGTTGTCCGGATTCGTCGTCAGGCCGATGGAGTTGGAGTGGATGCTTATCAGTATGTCCGCTCCCGACGAGAGTACCTTCCGCATGCGGTCGGCCATCGGGACGTCGGGGTCGCCCTCCCTTGTGAGGATGACGCGGGCGCCGCGGTCTTCAAGAATGGATTTCAGGTCCTTCACAACGGCGAGATTGATGTCCTTCTCGAACGCGCCCGTCGACCCAAGAGCACCGAGGTTTTCCCCGCCGTGCCCCGCGTCGAGAGCAAACGTGAGGGCCCTGACTTTGAGCCTCTCCGGCTGCCGGCGGACTTTAATGACGAGCCCCGAGGGGTTATAGCTGATCTCGTAGCCCCAGATCTGTTTATGGCGGAGCTCGATCGTGATCCTGAAGACCCCGGCGGACGGCTCCGTATAATAGACGTTCCTGATTTCGCGCGTGGTGAGCTGCTGGATGATCCAGTTTGTGTTTGACGTCGCCCCGTAGAGATCCACGTTGATCCGCGTCGGGTCGGTCTCCGTCGTCGAGGAGTACGGGAGCCGGAGAGGAAGACCGACCGTCACATAGTCGTACTTGTCGTCGCCGTAGACGGTCCATTTGTCCGTGAGAGCCGCGGGGAGACGCGCACCCTTCGGGATAAGGTCGACGTTGTCGGAGGCAATCCAGGCCTCGTGACCCGCAGCCAGCGCCACGCGGTACGCGTTTCCGTGCTTCCCCGTTATGGCAAGGCGTATGCCGGGATTGATGAACGACATCTTTGCGCCCCCGAGGCGATCGTCGCCCAGACCGTAGGAGAGGGCAGGCCGTTCACCTTTCGTGATGCCGATATACGGGAAGTCGGCGGGCCTCATCGTCACGGCTCCCTTCGAAACCGCCTCCACGGCGACGCCCGCGGCATTCTCGAGCCTGAACCTTACCTGATGGGAAGAAAGCGTATCGTCATCCCGCACCGTGTACACGCCCCTGTAGATGCCCCCCAGGCCGTGCGCATACGCGGGCTTCACTTCAGTCATCGGGATCCCCAGGTCACACGAAGCCCTGCATCCCGGCGTCCCCTTGAATTGCACCTCCAGCCGGTCGTCTTCGTTCAACCAGACGTCTTCGGCGGGCTCCGCCATAATCGTGTCTATGGCCAGGACGGAATCCGGTGAGGTCTCCGTCGGCGCATCGCGGATGACGACGAACGACTTTGAAACAGAATCTCCTCTCGGGCCCGTTGCGGTGAGCGTGAAACGGTTCTCGCCGAGATTCAGATTGAGGATACCGGCCGCGGCACCCGAGGGATACACCTTCAGAGGCGCGCCGTTGATCGTGAGCCTGTTTCCCGGCACAGTCCCCGCGGAAAGCCTGTACGTGCCCGAACCGGCCCGGACGGTGTCTGATTCGGGAACCACAAGGCGGACGACATTGGGCCGGGAGGGAGCGCCCTGCGGCAACGCCGCTCCGGCGGGCACAAGGTTCATCGCAAGAAGCAGAATCGACGCCGGGCCGAACCACAGCGCATGGGGGTTTCTCATATGATCCTCTCTGTTGATAGCGATAGACACGTCGATGCGCGATTCAGTACAGTTTCGCGATGGATGTGCCGCGAAAATAATGAGCAAGTATGGCTGCGGGCGAATACCCCAGAGTGCCCATCACCGCGGCTCCGATCTGGCAGAGCCCCACACCGTGGCCCCACCCTGCCCCGGTGAGGACGAACCTCCCGGGGATTTTGCCTTCGATATCGAGCCTGTCAACGACGAACGCCGAGCTGTAAAGATGCGACGGCGAAAGCGTCCGCCGTATCTCGAGTTCCTTCCCGACGATCATCGTCCTTTTTTCACCGACAATCTTCAGGAGCGACACGCGTCCCGAGGGACCGCGCTCGACGGGGACAAGGTCATGGATCGCACCGAAATCGACGCCGCTTTTTTCCCGCACAAGCGCCGAGAGATACTCCTGCGCATACCCGACACTCCAGCGATAAAAATCCTTCGTTTCCCCGTCGACCCCCGTGAGCACCCGGGACAGTATGCCCGGGTCCGTCGTATTACAGAATGCGGCCGGTGCGCTCCTTATCCACCGGCCTGCCAGCTCTTCGCCCCCCACATCCGGCCCGGAGAGATACGCGGGGAGCCGGTCGCCCGGTGGAATATCCGCCACGTTCCTCAGGTACGGCACGTCGACGGGCTGCCAGACCTTCCCGAAAGGCTCGGTGATCCCCCCGCAGGATTTCGAGAATCTCGCGTCGCAAATCCGGTCGTTGTACATCAGGACCTGTCCGCCCGTCTGCGCCACTGCCTCGCTGACGGCGGGAACCGCCGATTGTGTGATCCCGTGGTACCGCTGGCAGTGATCGTCGGCGCATACATCGAACAGGTCATGCTCTTCCCTGTCGTACCATCTGATGAGACTTCCATCCCCCCGTATCGTCGACGGGGAGCGCATCCTCCGTTCGCCCGGACCTCCCCAGGTGTCGAGCTGCGCCAGGAGCCAGCTCCGGGATGCAATTGCGTGCGCCCGTAGGAAGTTCGCGGAGCTCCCGGGTCCCATCTCCGACGAGATGACGCTTGCGAGATAGTCTTCGAGGGGAACGACGTTGATCGCGACGACGGCATCGCCTTTCGCCACAAGCCGAAGAGAGCCGGTGAACCGCTGGTCCTCTTTCCGTTCCCAGTGGAACCTGACGCCGATCGTGACGCCGCGGATGAGGAACGAGCCGCTCCCTGTTCCTGCCCGGGTCAGCAGGACGCCCGAGGGGTGGACGGATCGCTTCCCCCCGCATTCAATGAGTATGGAGGGACCGGACGCCGATGCGCTGGCGGGTCCCCGCACGGTCTCCCCGGATCCCGCGACGTCGAACTCCCCTTCAAAATCCACTCCGTGCGCGGTAAGAATGCCGACAGTGATCACGGGCGCGGCGGTCATGTCACTGTCCGTTCCCCGTCACGCCCAGCGCGCGCATGACGGCATCATGGACCGCACGGCGGACCTTCATGATCCTGAGATTTGCGCGCGTCGGGTACACACGGTTCGTAAGAAATATGACGGCGAGATTCCGGGCCGGGTCGGCCCATATGGAGGTGCCGGTGAATCCGGTGTGGCCGAATGACGCCGGGGAGAAGAACTCTCCCGAGGAGGACCCCGGCGCCGACTTCATTTCCCATCCGAGCCACCGGTCCTGCTCCGGAGCCCGTTTCCCGATAAATTCCGCAATTGTCTTCTCGCTCAGATATCGCCTCCCCGCATAGAGCCCCCTGTTGAACAGCATCTGCATGTACACGGCCAGATCCCCCGCGGTGGAAAAGAGTCCGGCGTTCCCGGAGACGCCGCCGAGGAATGCGGCATTCTCGTCGTGGACCGTCCCCTGCACGACGGTCTTCCGCCATACCGTATCCCGTTCCGTCGGCGCACAGCGTGCGCGGAGGGATTCCGGCGGGACGTACATCGTGCTGCGCATGTGCAGCGGGATAAAGAACTCTCTCTTCACAAACGCGTCGAGCGGGAACCCGGAGACCTTTTCCACAATTTTCCCGAGCGTGATGAACCCGAGATCGCTGTAGATGGTGGAGTCGCCCGGGACCGCGACAAGGCGCGTCGCGGCGATCGTATCGATCGCGGCCGCCGGATCGGGACACTCGAGCCAGAGCCTCCGGAACGGCGGCAGCCCTCCACGGTGGAGCAGAAGCCGGCGAATCGTGATCGCAGCTTTTTCCCCCGCTCCGAAGCCCGGGAGATACTTCGCGACGGGATCATCAAGGCCGATCTTTCCCGTGTCAACAAGTTTCATGACCGCAGACGTCGTCGCGATGACCTTCGTCACCGACGCGAGATCATACAGCGTCCCCTCCGCGACCGGCGGCGACGCGGGGTCGTACGTCAGATGCCCGAACGACCGGTTATAGACAAGCAGCCCGTCCCTGACGATCGCGAGCTGTGCGCCGGGGAACGCCGAATCCGCGATGGCCGCCGTGACGACGCCGTCCACGCGCTGCAGATCATCGGGATCGAATCCCGCCACCGCGGGATCGTCGCGCCTGAGCTGTGTCTGGGCGAGCTCCAGCCCGCTTCCAAACGGGTACTTGCCGGGAATGGCGACCGGGAGCTGACCGTGCACCGGGATCTCCCCGAAGAGCGCCTCGACCGCGGCTTCGCTCGTCGGTTCGTCGTCACCGTACAGACAGACGATCGACTCCGCGTCCGGGATGTTCCCGGCAATGTACGGATTGCCGAACACCATCACGACAAGCGGCGTGTTCGATTCCGCGAGCCGGACGGAAAACGACTGCACGTAGTCCGGAAGGGCGATCTTCCCCGCGGCGGCGCGCACACGAGCATAGAGACAGAGTACCGCAACGTCCGCCTTCCGGACGCGCGTTACCGCATCATTCAGGTCGCGTACGTCGCTCTCCGGGGTGAGGCGGAGTATTTCGGTCCCCGGCAACCGGCGGCGGAGAAGCTGCGAAAAGTACGCCCCGAAAGGTTCGCTTGTCGCCGGGCTCGAGGGCCTGTCCACCTCCGACCTGTCGTCTTCCGCGTCCCCGGCAAGGACGGCGGCGATCCGCAGGTGCCCGTCGGGCGACAGCGGCAGCAGGCTGTTCCTGTTTTTCAGGAGCGTTACCGCGTCCCGTGCAATCTCGCGGGCGAGATGCCTGCTCGTTCTCGTGCCGATCCGCGACGCGATCGCGTCGATGTCGACGGTGCGCCGCCTGTCGAGCCCGATCCAGTGCTTCAGCGCGAGTATCCGCCGGACGGACTCATTCACCCGCTCCACGGAAATCACCCCCTTCCTGACCGCGTCCACGACAGCGTTCACCGCAAGGTCGGGGTCCGGCGGCTCGAGGAGAATGTCCGCTCCGGCGCGCACGGCGAGGACCGCAACGGTGTCCGCCGAATAATCGCGCGTGAGCGCGCGCATCTCCAGGCCGTCGGTCACGACAAGTCCCCCGAACCCGAGCTTGTTCCTGAGGAGACTCGTCACCATCCGGGCGGAAAGCGTGGCGGGGAGACCAAGGGAATCGAGAACGGGAACGGCAAGATGACCGATCATCACGGACTGTACGCCGGCGTCGACCGCGGCGCGGAACGCCGCAAGGTCCACCGTATCGAGGCGCGCGCGGGAGAGATCCAGAACGGGGAGGTCGAGGTGCGAATCGGTCCCCGTGTCGCCGTGCCCCGGGAAGTGCTTTGCGGTCGCGATGCAGCCGCCGTCGATCGTTCCGCGGATAAACGCCCCCACCATCGTGCTGACGAGCATCGGATCGTCGCCGAACGAGCGGGTGTTGATGACCGGGTTGAGGGGATTGTCGTTGACATCCGCGACGGGCGCGTAGTTCTGCTGTATGCCGATCGCGCGCGCTTCCACGGCCACCGCCTTCCCCATCCGGTAGGCATACTCCGCGTTGCGGGTCGCCCCGAGCGCCATGGCGTCGGGAAAACGGGTCCCCCGCCTGACGCGCATGGCGATCCCGCGTTCGAAGTCCGACGCGACGAGGAGCGGTATCCGCGCCAGCGACTGGAGCCGGTTGAGGAGAACGGCCTCAGCGTAGACATCCCCCTGCGCCATGATGATGCCGCCGACCCTCCGGACGGCGACAAGCCGTGCAAGGCGCTCGAAGATGTCGCTGTCGGTGCTGTAATAGTGCCCGTAGGCGTGCACCATGATCATCTGCGACACTTTTTCTTCGAGCGTCATTGACGCCAGAAGAGAATCAACGGCGCCGGGCGAGTACCAGCCGGCGGGAGGGCGCTTTGTTGATTGCGTCGCCGGCGAGCCCGGAGGGGGGGTGCAGGAGACCTGCAGGAGAAGAAGCGCCGCCGCAACGCCCGCGAGAGCTGAGTGTCGTTTCACCCGTCAGTCCCCCTTCAGGCGGGCAAGCGCCAAAAGAAGCGCGCCGTGTTCAGGGCCGTTCAACGGAGGGCGTATGTCGACAGCAAGGGAGGACTTCGTAATCTCCCCGGCGAGAATCCGTGCATAAATCGTGTTGTTGTCGATAAGGCCCCCTGCCATCACGATCCCCGTTCCTCCGCTCAGTCCAAGCCGGACGACGGCGGCGATAATCTGCGCTGAAAATTCCCGGGCCCCCGCCTCCAGTATTCCCAGGGCAACGGCGTCCCCCCCTTCCGCCGCATCGAGAACAGCGGGGGCGATCGACGGGATATCGAATTTTTCCCTGTAGACGGCAGCAATGATTCGCTCGCGCGTTTCCAGACCGAACCTGGACGAGAGTGAAACCCGCAGGCGGCCGGCCTTCCCGCCTCCGTCGATCTCCCTGGAAACCGCCTTGAGCGCCTCAAGTCCGATGTAGTACCCGCTCCCCTCGTCCCCGATGACTCTCCCCCATCCGCCGATCGAAATCGTCGACCCGTCCGGCGATTTTCCCATGACGACGGATCCGGTTCCGGCAACGGCAACGACGCCCGGCCCCCCGTTGAACGCCCCCTCGAGAGCGATCCGGCCGTCGGAGACTATTGAAAGAGGGACGGGGGGATGACCCATCGCATGCAGGCGGACCTGTATCGCCTGCGCGAGCACCTGACGGTCCTTTGCGGATCCCGCACCTGCCAGGCCGAGGACGGCGGATCCGATTCCGGAGACCGACCTTCCGGCTGTCTGTGCGAGGTTCATGATGAGCCCGGCAAGATTCAGCGCGGCGTTGTCGGTCCCGATCACGTTCTGGTTCGACCCTTCCCCCATGCCCCGGGCAAGCACGACTCCGGAGCGGTCAGCAAGGAGTCCGAGTGTCTTTGTCCCGCCGCCGTCCGCACCGAGAACGAGAGTCTGATCTGACGCTGGGTTCATTTATTTCATGAGTCCGACTTTTACGGTCCCGACATACCGTATCCCACCTCCCGGGTCCGAGGCGACAAGCCGCGCAAAGTACACGCCGCTTGCGCACGATGACGCATTCCACGTCACCGCATGCGACCCGGCGGGGACGAACCCCTCCACAAGCGTCGCAAGGAGGCGTCCCAGAACGTCGTAGACGTTGATTGTGACGCGAGAATCCGCGGGAAGCCGGTAGACAAACACCGTCGACGGGTTGAACGGATTCGGGAAGTTCTGATCAAGCCCATAGCGGACAGGGACCCCCGCAGGGGGCGGCGTAACGGAAACGATGACCTCCTTGGCGATCTGGAGCTGGTCGACATCGACGGTCCCGCGCCGCGCGCTTTTCCCGGGAAGATACCGGAGCTGAAAGCTGTCGAACCGGATCTGACCGCCGAGCGTGGGGCTGCCCAGCCATACGCCGACAGTGTCGTTTGCGAGGTCCCATTCGAGGAGCCGCCAACCGACCCAGGTGAGCGGATACCAGCGGCTCACTTTATGATTCCGGGGCCTTCCTTCAGGATAGATGTCGACGCTGTCCTCGACGCCAAACCGGAACTGGCTCGCCCCTCCGTCGCCAAAGACGTATGCCTCGAGCACGGTTCCCAGCTTCTGCCAGACGAGGGTTTTCTGCGGAGCGAGGGTGTCGAGAGGGACCCGCAGCAGCCAGGAAGAGGCCGACGTGTCCCATATGAACGCAATTGCAGCCGCGCCAGGATTGCCCTGGATTGCGGGGGCGCCGTGGCCCGGCATGAATGAAAACGAGGCGGAGTCGACTCCCGTCGTGTTCCGGTCCGTCATCGGCTGTTTCCACGAGAACGGAGGCGCGTTGAACGGATCGATCACCGACGTTACGCGGGCGGGGGCCTGTATCGAAAATGTCCATGTCACCGGGAGGGAGTCCGGCATCGCATTACCGGAGGTATCCCTTACGCCGCTCACGCGCACGGTGTACGAGGCACCGGTTTCAAGCGGCGGCGTGAAATCGATGTTCACACCCCCCATCCCGGAGCCTTCATAATAATGGAGCGATTCCTGCAATGCTCCTCCTCCGGCTTTCACGACCGAAAAATGCTGAGTCGTTATCGATGCGGAATCCAGCGTCTCGTCAAACGTCATGTTCACCGTCTGCCACGGCGTCGCGACCGTCGCCGCGGAGTCGGGGAACCGACCGATGACCCTCGGGGGACCAACGCGAGTTTCCCGGACCGGACGATCCGTATCCGTGCGGCCCGCGGGCCGCGCATCCGGCGGAGGAGCGAAGAGCGCCCCCAGAGAGAGGAGGAAGAGGAGCCGGTTCACCGCGACGCCTCGCTGTATGTGATCACGAGAACTTCACCCTGCCGTGTGCAGCAGACGATTTCATCGGCGACGGGGGAGACACGCGGATACATCGCGCCTCCGCGTGCGGGGAAAGAGAGGATCCCGTGCATCTTACCATCGGGCGAGACATACCCGATCCCGGTTGCATGCTTCCCGCGGCCGTCGTTATCATCAGCCATATAGATGAGCCACCTCCCGTCACGGGTCCAATCCGGTGCATCGCGCCTCCCGATCCGGACAGGGTAACCGCCGTCGGCGGAGGCAACAAACGTCCCCCGTTCCGATTCGCAGGCGACGAGCCGTGCAGCGTCGGGAGAAAGGGAGGGCCAGAGATAATTCCCGTTGCCCAGGGGATCGATGAGCAATTTGACTCCTCCGCGGAGGAGGGCGATCTTCGAGTCCTCGATTCCGAGAACCGTGACGGGTCCCGCTTCCCGGTCTCCGGGATACACACCCTGCAGTTGACCGCCGACGGAAAATACAACATCGGACCGGATAAAGACAGGAACGGTGATCGATGCCCCGGTGGCGAGAACGGACGGGGCACCGCCGGCGACATCCCTGACGACCGCCTCCTGGAGAACCTCGCCGGGGAGCGCTCCCGGGAGCATGCGGCGATAGGCGACACGGGCCCCGTCATCGGAAATGCTGAAGCCGCTGCCTGATCCCCGGTCCGACGTAACCCGGACCGGGCTCCCGCCCCCCACAGTGTACGCCCAGATGCCGTTAAAATCGGCGCTCGTATAAAAGACCATCCTCCCGTCCGGGGACCAGCGCGGCATCGACCATGCATGTATCTTCCCCAGGGGGAGCGTTTCGGTTCTGACCGCCCTCGGCTGGGCGCGGGCCGTCAGCGCAGGAAGAAGGCTGACGGCAAGGGCAATTGTCCATGCAAAACGCATTACGTTCTCTCCCCCCGCGGATAGCCCGTACCTGTCAGCCCCTGTCCTCCGTAAGTTTCTTGAGCTCACGGACCATCTCATAGAATTCGGCGAGCGGCATTTCGCGCAGGAAGATCATGCCGCGGGCGGCACGGAGGCGAGGATGGCCGTTCTTGAGAAAGAAATCCTTCCCCAGCGACGTCTTGATCATGCCGTATTGCCCCACCTGGATCTTCTGCGCAAGTTCGGAGAACGGGCCGTCGTGTTCGTAGCTCGGGAACGACGCCGCGCTCTGAGAACCGAAGCAGTTCATAAACGCGGTATGCAGCATCGTTATCGAGTTGATCGAGACGGGAACGAACAGATTCGCTTCCGCGGGACGGTACCGGTACCACACGTTCCGGTACCCCCAGACACGGAGCGACGAGTCGCCGCTTTCTTTTTCATAAAGCTTCAGGGCCTCAGCCACCGCCTGGAGCGCCTTGTAGTGCGTGTCCGGCCCGCTCCCTTCGGGGTCGAACGCGACGGAGACGACGTTGGGGCGCACCTGTGTGATGAGCTCGAAAATCGGAACGACGTCCCTGTGAACTTCGGGCTCCGGCGAAAAAATATCTCCCGTGTAAAAGCCGAGACGAAGGGGATGAATGGCGTACGACTCGATCCCGAAATACGCCCAGAGGAGCTCGACCTCCCACTCCCGGGTCATTCCCTTGAGAAGCTGAACCTGCTGCGGGTCCTTGGCCCCGCTGTATTGCGTCCGGCAGTACCCGATCAGCTCCTGAACCCGGTTGCGCAGCGTATGAAGGTCATGCGTCTGAAAGAGCCCGACGAGGTTCCGGAGCAGCCGCCGCGCTTCCGCTTCGTCCTTCATCTCCTTGCTGTTCGCCGCGGCGCCGTCAAGATACAGGTAGACGTCCTCCATGCGCGCGGCGTTTTCGTGCGTGTCGAAGTATCCCTGCGCCAGGAGGGAGAACAACGACCCGGTCTCCAGGTGGCCCTCGAGCTTCTCAAGAATCGAGAGAAAATAGGGATTCGATACCGACGTGAATCCCGACGTGAGGTTCGCAAAAAAGTGCTTGTTGCTGGGATCACGCACAAGGTGATAGATGTGCGCAAGGTACGCCAGCATGATGTCGTCGTGGTGGGGTTCGGTATGCAGGAACGTGGTGTCCGAGACGTGTTCAAGGCCCCGTTCGATCTTGCCGATGATCCTGCTCCGCGCTTCGGTTGTGAGTTCGACCGGGTTCTTTCCGGTCTTGCGGAGAAGCTCCGCCGCAAACCTGTCCCCGTCGAAATCCTCCTTTGTAAGCTGCACGAGCGGCTTGTTCCGGGAGAGCGCGAGTCCCGTCACCACGTCCTCCGCGCGTTCGGGGGTAACCGCGGTCTCTTTGCAGAAGTCCTCGAACTGGCGTTCGGTGAGCAGGCTTGCCGCCCCCCTCGTAAGATAGAACCGGGCGTTCGGAAGGTCCTGCAGGACGGACGCCGGGTACTGCGGCCCCTTCTCATTCTCCACCGCCAGCTTGACGATTGCCGCTTTCGCGTCGCCGGCGGCGATGATTATCGCGACGGTCGTGGGGTTGTACGTTATCGTCGCAAGCCCGATCGTGATCACCAGGCGGGTCCGGGATATTTCGATGCCGCCGAGATCCGTCGCGGCGGCGGCCTGCGTTTCGTAATTCGTTCCGGTGAGGCGGGTGACGGAATAGACGCTGGACCCTCTCACGTTGAAGGCGATGTGGCCGTCGGGTCCGATGCCGCCGAGGAAGAACCCGATCCCTCCCATGTCGCGGATCTTCGTTTCATACTCCATGCAGAATTCATCGACGCGGTTTATCACGTCCTTCTGGAGCAGCTCCTGGTCCGAACGGCACTGCCTGACGCGCAGCGAAAGATCGACGACGCTCCCGGGGAACACCTCCTCCATCGTCCTTCCGGGGGGGAGCCCCAGCGAGCTCGAGTTTATGAGAAGCGCCCGCCCGGGCGAAAGCCCGAATCCCTTGATGTAGAACTCGTTGACGTACCAGTGAAAGCTGTTATGCTGCGATGCGTTTATCGGGTAAAACTCGTCGATCTGGACAAAGCTGAGGGAGCGCATGTCGGGCGGCGTGCCCCCGTCGATGCCGGCCTCCTCCAGGAGCGACTGAACGTCGCGCGTCTCCCACCGCTCAAGGATGCGCGTCACCCACCTGATAAAGTGCTCGGGCGTCTTTCCCGTGGGGAGCGATATGACGCCCCCGGGATTCTTCGTCACCCATTCAATGAACCTGAGCGCAGCAAGCTTCCCGAGCATAGGGAAGTTCGGCACTTCGACAATGCCGATCTTTTCGGTGGGAGCATAGAGAGGCTTGCGCCCGCTTCGCTGCCGTTCGATCTCTTCGATCCGGGATGTCCCGTCATACTTCCTGAGGTCTGCCATAGAATCCGCTGTTGTTGTTCTTTCCAGTGATTTCAACTCCGGCCGCGCGTGCGGCCCCGTCACACTCTTATAAACACTTTCCTGCGCCACAGGATCCATACAACAACGTACATTGCAAGGACGAACGCCGCCGCGATGAAGAACCGTTTGTCGTCATGGTTGCGGGAGTAGTTGTCAGAGTCTCGTTGCCCCTATGCCCGGTCCTTCCGCCGGCATGATTCTTCCGCCGGCGAATGCCGCGCCGGTAAACGGGTCGTTCCGTATCAGAAGAGCGCCGTCGAGGTCAGCGTAGTCGGCAAGGGGAGAGAGCTGCGCCGCGGCGGAAACGGCGCAGGAGGTTTCCGTCATGCATCCGACCATCACCTTCATCCCGAGCGCCCTGGCGGCCGTCATCATCCTGTACGCTTCGCCCAGTCCCGTCGATTTCATAAGCTTGATGTTGACGCCGTCGAACACTCCCAGTGCCCGGGGGAGATCCGCGAGGCGGACCACGCTTTCGTCCGCAATGAGAGGGAGCGGGCTTCTCGCGCGGAGCCAGGCAGTGTCCCCGGGCCGGTCCTTCGGCAGCGGCTGCTCAACAAATTCAACCCCCTTCGTCGAAAGCCATTCAATCATTCTGAGAGCTGATTCGCGATCCTTCCATCCCTGGTTGACATCCACGCGGATCGGAATGTCCGTGACCTCACGAACGGATTCTATCATCCCCCTGTCGTTTTCGCCCCCCAGCTTCACTTTCAGGACATTGAAGCCGACGGCATCCTCCACGCTGCGCCGGACGGCCTCTCTTGTGCCTATCCCGATCGTCATCGACGTCGCCGGGATCGTCGAAAGACTCAGCCCCCAGAGCCGGTACAGGGGGGCTCCCCGTTTCTTCCCGAACCAGTCGTGGAGCGCGATGTCCACCGCAGTCTTGGCCGCGTTATTTCCCGGGGCGACGCCGTCGACATACCTCAGCATGGTTTCCAGCGCGACGGGAGAAGAATATGCCGTGAGGTCGATCTTCGAGAGGAAATTCGCGGCTGTCTCTGCTGTCTCGCCCAGATACGGCGGCATGGAAGCCTCGCCGTACCCGACTGTCCCTTCGAGCTCCACCTCCACCATCATTGCAGGCGTCGTAGTCCGGGAGCCCGCAGAGAGCGCGAAAGGGCGCTTCAGTTCCAGCGTGTAGGGATAGAACCTGATATTCACGGCATTTCCCCGATTTCCCCCCCGACGAGGGGCCAGCCGGAACGCCTTGCCGGGGAGTCAGTTCCGACGCTACGCAGAAGAATGTACTGATTTTCCCCGAAAAAATGAACTGTCCCCGAATCAACCTGCGGCCATCGCGAGACAATTGGTTGTGCGTCCGTTCACGACGCAAAAGAAGAGAGTCTTCAACCGGGGATCCGGGCGGGGAATCGGGCCGAGAGATTCCCCGCAAGAATTGTCGCGGTGCAACCGATCATCGTGTGCCAGACGTAGTCGATATTCGTACACGAGATCACTCCGGCCATTGTGCCGAGACCGGCGATGAACCCCACGAGCGCGTCCCGCCCGTTTGTACGTGCGAAGAAGAAGCCGAGGAGAAACGTCCCGAGGAGACCCCCGTAGGTGAAGGAGGCAATCCTGAGGCCGATCTCCACGACGGGATTCCTTGTGTCGGTGAAGAGCATCGCGCCGCCGATCAGGGCGATCCCCCAGAAGAGCGTCAGGAGCCGGGAAGTCCGGAGCTCTCCCCGCGTTTCAAGCGATCGACCCTTCGCGGTGAGGCGGAAGAGATCAAGGTACGTCGACGAGGCGAGGGAGCTTATCGATGAGGAGAGGGTCCCCATCGCGGAGGCGAGGACGCCGGCGACGAGGAGCCCTGCCAGCCCTGACGGAAGACTCTCGACGATGAACCGCGGAAAGACCTCGTCGGAGGAGTTCAGACCGAGGGCCGCGTACGAGACGCCGCCGTAGAATGCATACAGACAGAGCCCCAGAACGAGAAAGAACGCAAACTGCAAGACGATGAACGCAGCGTCGAGCATCAGGGCCTTCTGGCTTTCACGCGCCGAACGGCACGCGAGAAGGCGCTGGACGAGGAGCTGATCCGTACCATGGGAAGCCATCGTGAGAAACGTCCCCCCGAGGAGACTTCCCGCGAGCGTGTAGGGCGAGCACAGGTAGCCCATCAGCCCGGGCCCTCCCCCGAAGTTGAGGACACTGAACTTGTTCGCACCGCCGCGCGACGCACATGAGACCACGTCTCCCCATCCCCCCGGGAGCGCGTGCAGGATGAGAGCCATGCAAGCCGCAGCGCCGCTGCAGTAGACGACGAGCTGCACGACGTCCATTGCAACGACCGCCTTCAGTCCGCCTGCAAGCGTGTAGATCAGCGTGAATGCCCCGATCAGAACGATGCTCTCCCCGTAGCCGAGGCCGGTGATGAGGTGGACGGGGATCGCGGTGGCGAAGAGACGGACACCCGAGGCGAGGAGACGGGTGACGATGAATACGGACGAGGTGAACCTGCGCAGGGGAAGCCCGAAACGACGCCCGATGAAGTCATACGCCGTGTCAAGATCCCCCCTGTAGTAGGCGGGAATGAACAGCACGCTGACGATCAGCCTCCCGGCGAAGTAACCGAAGACAAGCTGAAGGAAATGCATGTCCGAGGCGAAGGCAAGCCCCGGGATGCTTATGAACGTCAGCGCGCTCGTCTCGCTTGCAACGATCGAAAAGCCCACGGACCACCAGGACATCCGCTTGCCGGCGAGAAAATAATCGCGCGCATCCTTCTGCCTCCCCGCGATCATCACCCCCGCGACGGTGACGCCGGCGAGGTACACAATGACGATGGCGAAATCGAGCGTTGAGAAGCCCATTGCCGCTCCGCTGGTTTGAGTATCAGACGGGGGGTGCGGCCGCACAGGAACGCCAATACGAGTATACGCGGACGCTTCATGGCCGGAAAAATATCGCAGAGACGACTGAAAGGCAAGGATCGATTCACCGGATCAATTATCCGGACCGAACACGAGCGCGCCGATCGTGGAAAGATCCCACCAGGACTGGTTCTGCAGGTACCCGGCCCAGATGTGCTGATTCTTCCTGAAGCTCGTGCCATCGTTGTCGTTGATGGCGACGTCAAATCCTATCTTGTAACCGGGCTTTGCCATTATCCCCGGAATTCCGGCGAGCGGGAACCTGGCGATGATTGTGTAGCCCCCTTTCACACGGTGGAAATACGTCTCGCCTCCCGGGATGAGGTTCGGTTTCGGGAGGTCGGGTGCGCCGGCACCCTGCCACGCAATCGAAGAGAAATCGGTCTGCCGATATTCCGGGAGGCACAGGTGCCTGTACGTCCCGGGTGTGGGAGGATCGCACCCCTGGAGAGAGTTATCACGTGCGTCGATGACGACCTCCATGCAGTCCGTATCCCACGGATATCCCATGCGCGGAAAATCCCAGTGCGACACGACGCTGTCGTCGGTCACATCGGCACCAACGTAGAGGTACGCGCGGTCGTACATCGCATATATCCGCGCAGAGAGGTCATTTACCCCGTGCCAGGGTTGATTGCCGAAGAGGAGCCTCCCGATCTGCGAGGGGCGGTCGATTGTCATCGGGTCATCGCAATTCCAGCCGTTCCAGGAGCCGTCAAGTGAAGGAGGAGTTTTCGCAAAATGAGAGACGCCGACGTAGAAATCGTGCGTGATTTCTGAAGTGAATCCTCCTGATTTCAGGGCGAGCCCGACGGGATAGAGCTGGTTCTCCTTCGTATATCCGGATAGCTGCAGAGGGAGTTGCACACGCTTCGATTCAAGCGGCTTGAGTGTGACTTCCAGCTCCGGGGTCCTGACAGGAACGGGGAGCGGATTGCGGCCGCGTGTTCGGCTCGTGATCCCGGGCGCCTTCCAGGATGGATCAGCTTTGATCTGCGCTGACACGGAGATCGAGTCGGGTGTCTCATTTTTGAATTCGACACAAAGCGACTCTTTCCTGTCGTTCGGAAGAGAGAGCGTCGCCGTCACCGGAGGACGGACAACGAACGACTCGCGAACTGTATCTTTCCCACGTGAGAAGAGCGCAGCGTAGCTGCCCGGGAAAGCATCGGAGGGAACATCAAGGCTGAACTGAAAGGTCCTGGATCCCCCCCGGGCCCCCGACCCGGATTCTGACACGATCCCATCAATCCACGATGCATCCCTCCGATATCCGGAGGGAAGTGTCCGCCGCTCTACCGGCCCCTTGTTGCTCGGAACGAGATTCACTATCCCACCCCACCATGTATTCTGACTCTGGAGCCGTTCCTCCCAATCAGAAGTGAGCGAAGCAGTGACACCTCCCTCTGAAATCCCGTTCGCATATAAGAAGGAGACACTGAAGGATTTTTTCATTCCGAGGAAAAGGGCACTGTCTGAGAGATGGACTGCTTCCCAATTCTTCAAGGGATCGCTGAAACTCGAAGTCGTGGATTGGAAACCACTTCCGATATCGACATAATCTCTGATTCTTTTGAAGTGACGCGGCATCCCATTAACCAAAACCGAGTCCGTGTTAGGCGCAAATACCATGAGCGCCAGGTCGGCATCATTGACGGCACCGCCGAACCCGCCGTCGTCGAGCAGGATTGAAGTTGTCCGACCCTTATTCGTGCACTGGAATGAATTGAATTTACGCAGAGAATTGAACGGGGAATCTTCAACTTTCCCGATGCCCGATGTGTTGTAAGCGGCGGTAAAAGCGGGAATACCGTTCTTCTCTCTTACGATAGAGTAGACCGAATTGCCAACGTCGGCGCGGACAACGTCTTTCTCATTGCCGCGCTCGACGATATACGAATTCGGCTCCGGCCCCTTCCTGAACGACGTTACCGGCGCATCGTTTCCGACGGTCTGTATGAGGCTGGCGAACCTCGTCGCGCGGCAGATCCGCCGTGTAATGAGAACCGGCACCGGAACACGATCCGCGCCCATCTGTTTGTAGAACCCCCCCATCGGGGGGGTCAACGCCCTGATGACCTGAGTTCCGGGCTCTCCAATGACGCGGACAGACAGCCGGTCACCTCTGTCCGTAAAGACCCCGCGGAACGAGCTGTCGGTTTCACATTTATCTATGTCGGTGAACTGATCGTATCCCGGTATGCCGGGCCTGTGTCCGAACAGGTCGACAGGCTGGCGCTCCATGTCCAGTCCGTCGAGCGTGAGAGCCCCGAAGCTGTGGAGGGGGAGATCATACGTGTGAACGTCGGGAGACCCGGCATCAAAAAGATCCAGAAAATAATCGCCAACCTGTATGAGAGTTCGCGTGAGTTTGACGCCGCGATACTCGGTCGTCGACCCGCCCGATGCGACCTGGAACGAAGGGAGCGCGCCGAAAAAATTCCCGTACCCGTTTGTCCAGGCCTGGTCGGTCTGATCGACGACAAGCGTGTTGTGAGCGATCGACCGCCTGTACCAGAGCTGGAGACTCGGGTACATGTACGATTCGTTCAGGGGGTCGACGATCCAGTTTCTTCCCCCCGCGTAGTATCCCATCTGGAGCCGGTCCGGGTGCCCGTGCTCGCCCCCCAGTATTCCATAATCCAGGTACAGGTATGTCCGGAGCGTGCTGTCCCTCAGTATCGCGAATCCATTCCCCGCAAGATTGACGCTCCCCTCGGTGTACACTGGCACTGAATCCCGCGGAATGTCGGGATCGATATCGAACATCGAAACGGGTTCGGGGGCTTTCCCCAGCGCGGAGGTCTCGCCAACAACCTGCGTTCCCCGCCTGAGGTACGTCATGTTGAGGAGGCTCGCGTACTTCCTGTCGCGGTATACCGCGTAGCCCACTTCATACAACGGCGCGTATTCCAGCAGAGACCCCCCTCCGCTGTCTTTGCTCCGCGGGAACTCGAAATTCGGCTGCGCGAGGAGAAACGGCGCATCAAACATGCTCTTCATCGTACGCCCTGCGACCTCCATATGATAGAGATCGTAGCCGTTGTGACGCGCCATCTCTGCAAGACAGATCATCCCGCGAAGAGCGACGAAGTGATACCCCGACCACTCCGGCCAGAATCCGCTCCCGGGAAGCGCGGAGCCGATCTGCCAGCGGAAACCATATCTCCCCTTTATCGCAAAGTCAATCAACGCACTGTCGCCGTACAGAAATCCGACGGCGGCGGAGACGTTATTGTACCAGAGCTGGCGGTTGGAGGCGGTCTCGGGAAATTTCTGTGTGATCGCAGCAAGCGGGTAAAAGAGCTTTTCCTTCAGCGACTTCCGATCGGCCGCGGTGAACCCGCGGTAATTATAGAGGAGATCATACCCGCAGGCCATGTCGACTCCCCAGAATGATTCGGAGAGCGTGCCGAAAAATACGTGTGCGGGTCCGAGTATCGTGTTATCGGTCGTATAGGAGAGGTAGAGATCCGCAAAGTTCGTCAGAATGGCGCGCCCAGCAACGGCATACTTCTCGTCCCCGTAAATATTGTAGAGTATGCCCATCCAGACAAGATCGGTGCCGAGCAGCCTGTTATACCACCCCGCCCATGCCATGTCGTACTTCCCCCTGGAATACACTTCACTCGTGTCGGCGGGACAGCGATGCGAGAACGGACGGAACTGCTCATACAGCAACTCTATGCCGTGGTTCGGGCACGTGTACATCTGATAGACGTATGACTGCTTTATCGGCGAGACGTAGACGGGCCCGTGCGCGATGAACGCGTCGATTTCGTTCTTATGCTCCGTGACGATGCTCCGGTACCACGGATACTCCGTGATCCACTTTTTTGCGCTGTCGATCCCGGCCGCACTAGTCAGGAGCCGGGGATGCGCCCCGTCCTGCGCAGGCGCGAGATGAGAAGCACACGAGGCAGCAAAGAGAAGCACCGGCACGAGGAGAAGCCTTCGTGCCGTTTCACCTGATGACCGGCGCAGGGTTGATTCTGTTTGCATATATCCCTTCCTTTCGTGACCTGAATATACAGAAACCGTTTCATCATATGCACAGGCGGGACATTTCCATCCCGGGGACGACATGAGCGATCGCATCTACATCGATTCCTACGCGTACGTGGGAAAAAGGGGTCCGAAGGACGTTGAGGCGCAGTACGAAACCGAAGTGCTTCTTGATGAAATGGAATGGGCCGGGATTCACGGCGCGCTCATCACGCACTCGGCGGCGAAAGAGTACGACCCGCTCTACGGCAACAGGATGCTCGCGAGGGAGTTGAAGAAAAGCCCGCGCCTCTTCGGCGTCTGGGCCGTCATGCCCCACCAGACGGGGGAATTCCCCCCGCCGCGGGATCTCCTCACGGAACTCCGCGACAACAACATCAAAGCCGTGCGGATGTGCCCCCGGTCGCACCGCTTTCCGTTCCACGTTGATTTCTGCGGGGAACTTCTGAGCGCACTCGAGGACGAGGGAATACTGCTCATGGTCGAGGGGGGACACCTGTACGGCAATGACGTCCTCGAGCCGACAAACCAGGTCCTCGTGAGCGAACTCGACGCAGTCCTCACCCGGTTTCCAAGGCTGAACGTGCTCCTCCAGGGAGGACGCTGGGACGCCACGCGTTTCATCCACTGGCTCATGACAAAGCATCGGAATCTCCACATCGAGCTCTCCGCGCACCAGGGGAACCGCGCCATGGAGGTCTTCGCGGAGTGGTTCGGGGCAGGCAGGATCCTCTTCGGCACGGGCGCTCTCGAGAAATCCCCCGGGGCAGCCAGGTCGTTCGTCGATTACTGCACGCTCGGCAACGAAGAGAAAGCAAGCGCCGCCGGCCTGAACATCGCACGGCTCTCGGGGATCGACGAGCTTCCTCCCCCCTACCGGGCATCGAAGAGAGGCGATCCGATACTCAGGCTCGCGAAAGAAGGGAAGCCCCTGAAGGACATACTCGTCATCGATTCACACGCACACCTGATGCACAGGGATGCCGGCGGGACGGGATTCATCCACATTCCTTACGGCGATGATAAGGGCATAGTCGGGCGCGCGAAGGTGATGGGGATGGACGCGGCGTGCATCAGCGGTTTCCTCGCGGTCTGGACGGATTACGATGAGGGGAACAAGATCGTCCACGAGGCGATGAAGGCCTATCCCCGGTTCTACCACGGGTACGCAGCCCTCCAGCCCCAGTACGTGAAGGACTGGCCGAGGGAGCTGAAGAAGGTCCACGTCACCTACGGGATGGAGGGAATCAAAGCGTACAACCCGCGCACATTCATCCCGTACAACGACAAACTGTGGGAACCGTGGTTTGAGTACGGCAACAGGATGAACGCGTACGCGCTCATCCATCCCTCGCCGAACATCGTGCCGGAAATGATGGATCTCGCCCCCCGCTATCCCAACGTCGCGTTCATCATGGCGCATTCGGGAGGGTCGTTCAAGGACGCCCGGCTCGCGATCGAAATCGCGCTCGCGAACCCGAACGTGTACCTGGAGATCACGCTCACCTCCGTGACATACCAGGTCATCGAATACATGGTTGCACACGTCGGGGCGGACCGTGTCCTCTTCGGGACGGACCAGCCGATGCGCGACCCCATCCCGCAATTCGGCTGGATGGTGTACTCGCACTGCACGTTCGAAGAGAAGAAGAAGATGCTCGGGCTCAACATGAAGACAATCATCAGGCGCGTCAGAAAATAAGGGGAACCCACAAATGCAGGATCCAGCTCCGGCCCCGGCGGGCGAGACCCTCTCCATCGCCCGGCAGACGATCAGGGAGATTACGCAACCCTTTATCGACCTCTTCCACGCGTCGCAGGCGCTCTGGGGAATCAACCTCTCGTATCTCCTTGAAGGCCTGACCTATTTCGGCGTTGTCGGGCTTCTCGCGATATTCTTCAACGACTATATCGGACTCGACGACATCAGCGCCGGGCAGATGGTCGGGTTCCTGACGGCGGGGATCACGCTCGGGATGCTCTTCATGGGAGCGACTGTCGATCTCTTCGGGCCGCGGCGATCGCTCCTCATCTCTCTCGGATTGATGCTCGTCGGCCGCACGCTCCTCACACTGAGCCCCGATCTCGGGACGAAGGGGCTCTGGTCCTCCTCCCACTGGATGGCGATGGGGGGCCTCCTGGGGATCATTTTCGGGTACGGCATCTATCAGCCCGCATGCTACGCCGCGGTCCGGCAGTTCACCTCCGAGAAGACCGCGGCGATGGGGTATGCGATGCTCTACGCGATCATGAACCTGGGAGGGTTCCTCCCCGGGCTCCTCTCGCCTCCCGTGCGGAGGGCGTACGGGATCACGGGGGTCTTCTGGGTCTACGTTGCACTGACCGTGGCAGGGATGGCCGTCATCGCGGTGTTCCTCACGCGCAAGGCAATCGCAAAGGCGACGGCGGACGCCGAAGCGGAGCGGAAGGAGAAGACGGTTCCCGAAGAAAAAAAGCCGATGAAGGAACAGATCCTCTTCTATCTCCGGAATTTTCCCGTCCGTGATTCCCGGTTCATGTTCTTCATATTCATCCTGATACCGGTCCAGACGCTCTTCGCGCACAACTGGCTGACGCTCCCCCAGTACTGCAGCCGTGCCTTCACCGGGGTCGTGAGCGACAATTACGAGTTCTTCGTCAACTTCAGCCCCCTCCTGATATTCGTCCTCACCCCCGTCGTTACCGCGCTGACGTTCAAGAAAAACACGTACACGATGATGATCGTCGGCACGTTCGTCATGGGCGCGCCGACGTTCATACTCGCACTCGGGCCGAACATCGTCGGGCTCTTCGCCTACCTGATACTCGCGACGCTCGGAGAAGCCACATGGTCCGCCAGGTTTCTTCAGTGGGTCGCAGAAATCGCTCCGAAGAGCATGACCGGGATATACATGGGTATAGGCCAATTCCCCTGGTTCCTGACGAAGGTCATCACGAGCCTGTACAGCGGCTGGTTCCTCATGCACTACTGTCCCGCGGGGGTGCCCCCGGAACAGATGCACACGGGAACCATGTGGTTCATTTACGGCGTCATCGCGATGATGACCCCCCTGGGACTCCTCATGGCCTCAAGATGGATGAGAAAGGGGTTCAAAGAGCGGGCAGAATCCCCGCAAATCCAAGAAAATGAATGACATCGCAGATTTCGGTTAAAATCGGCAAAAAAGGCTTGCAATTCTCAAACGGGGTTTGTAGGTTTATGAGGCAAATCTAGCGTACACCGTTCTTGCGCCATCAAGAGCTTGCTGATGTACCGCTTTAGCCTGTTAAGGTGAGAGTCGCCAGCAGTCGGATCGCAGACAATGGTGAAGGGAGTTGGCCATTGAGTGCGATTTTTTTTTGCCCTGAAGAGCCAGGCCGACCGAGACGATGTACACAATCCACTAATATATTCACAGAAAGGGATTTGTTCCATGGAGAAGGGAACAGTCAAGTGGTTCAACAGCGCTAAAGGGTACGGCTTCATCTCCCGCCCAGGTGGTGAAGATGTGTTCGTGCACTTCAAGGCGATCAACGGCGAAGGCTACAAAACTCTGAACGAAGGCGACACCGTCGAGTTCGAGGTCGAACGCGGACCGAAGGGTCTCCAGGCAGCCAACGTCACGAAGGTCTAAGGGAACATTTGGTACCATGATGTCCGCATCCTCTCCAGCGCGGGGAGGATGCGGTTTTTTTTCAGTTCTTCGATATGACAAGGAAGACGTTCATGAGCCCCCTCGATTCCAGGAGTTCCGCATTGTCTTCCAAGCTCGAGGTGCTCGCCGATCTCGAGGATACCGTCCGCCAGTTCATGGCGAAGCACGAAGAGAAAAGAGATCTCTGGTATCCGTCCGAGTTCCTTCCCGCAAACCCCGATGACCTGAACGACGCGGTCATCACCGAACTTCGCGACAGGGCACGGGGACTCCCCGATTCCGCCCGCGTCGCGTTCACGATCAACATCCTCACCGAAGAAGGACTCCCCCACTTTCACCGCCTGATCGCGGAAGCGCTGGGGACCCAGACGTTCTGGGCTCTCTGGAACAGGCTCTGGACGGCAGAGGAAGACCGCCACGGCAACATCCTCAGGGACTACGCGCGCGACGCGCGGTTTCTGAATTTCTCCGCGCTCGAAGAGCTTCAGTTCAAATACATCCGGAACGGCTTCTCTCCGCAGTGGGCGGGGGATCCGTACAAGCTCTTCATCTACACGACGTGCCAGGAGCGCGCGACGCAGATCTCGCACCTCAACACGGGTAGACTCGCCGAGGGGCGGGAGCCCCTCCTCGTTGCGGTCACGCAGAAGATCGCCCAGGACGAATCGCGGCATTACGCATTTTACATGAACGTATTCCGCGAGATCCTCGCGCGCGACCCCAACCAGGCGCTCGAGGCCGCCTCCTCGATCATGCCCGCCATCGACATGCCGGGGATCTCCATCTCGAACTTCAACGACTATGCCGACGTTATCCGGCGCGCGGGGATCTACGGACCGCGGGACTACAAGGCGATCATCGAGAATCTGATACACAACTGGAACATCGACGTGATGACGTACCTGAACGAGATCGGCCGGAAGGCCCAGGAAAAAATCATGACGATCCCCAGCCGGCTCGACAAGCTCTCGCAGTACATCGAGACGCGAAGCAAGGCGAAAAGCTTCACATTCGAGGTGATCTACGGCAGGATCCTCGAAATGGCATAGGCCTCCCGCCGCGGCGGCCGCCCCCCCGGACATCCCTCCGATTCCGGAACGTCTCCCGTTTTCTCATGCCCCCAGAGTGACATTCAGGTGACCGAAATGTCCATACGGATTTTTGTGACCGGCGGAACGTTCGACAAGGAATACAACGAGATCGACGGCAAGCTCTATTTCAAGGACACCCACCTCCACGAAATGCTCGCGCTGGGCCGCTGCAAGGCGAACGTCGCCATGCGGACGCTCATGATGGTGGACAGCCTCGAGATGACGGACGCGGATCTCGAGATCATCACGAAGCAGTGCCTGAAAACCCCCGAGGAGCGGATCGTGATCACGCACGGCACGGACACCATGGAGGTTACGGCGCGCGTGCTCGGGGAAAAAGTGAAGGGGAAAACGATCGTGCTGACGGGTGCGATGATCCCGTACAAATTCGGGAGCTCCGACGGCCTCTTCAACCTGGGGAGCGCCCTCGCGTTCGTCCAGACGCTCCCCCACGGGGTGTACATCGCGATGAACGGGCGGTGCTTCCCGTGCGACAACGTGCGGAAGAACCGGAGGACCGGGGAATTCGAGGAACTCCACAGGAGCGGAGAGTAAGAGCGGGCCCCGCAGGTCTACGCGATATGGATGACGAGTATCGGGACCTGTTTCAACGCGAAGAGCGCGACAAGGGCGAGCACCCACATGATGATCCCCGTCCTCGTCGCCTTCGTCTCGGCAACGCTGAGGAACGAGTCGGCGATAAGAAGGAAGAAGCTCGAGACGCACCCGTTTTCCATCACGCGGTAGACAAGGCCGGTTGCCGTCGGGTCAAACCGGCCCAGAACCATGGCGACGAACATCAGTGACGGCACCCAGAGGAAGAGCCTGTGTTTCACGGAAATGAGCATCGGGGCACCGTTCAGTAGCGTACGACTTTGAGGCTGGACACGCCCGCCTTGAAGCTCAGGTGAATCCTCTTCGCCGCCGCGTCAAAATTCGCCGTCCTGAACTCCCCGTCCCCCCGATCATCGAACCCGCTGAAGCTCTTCGACGTGAGCCCGCTTTCCGATGTGATTTCGCAGCCCGCGGATTCGGGCACCGCGACGCTTATCGAAGAGACGCCCGCCTGGATCCTCACGCGGCAATCGTCCGCCCTGTCCCCCAGCCGCAACCGGACATCCGCCGCTCCCGTCCTGATGTCGACGTTCTCCGCGTCAAACGAGGAGAGGTCGGCGTCGAGCTTTGCGGCACCCAGCTCGAGATTCAGCGACCACGCGGGACCCGGATGGAGCTTCATCGTCACCGTGTTTCGTCCACCCGCCCTGAGCGAAATATGACGGTTTTCCATGCGGAACGTCAGGTCCTTCCCGTCGTTCTCCGTCCTGCTATCGATGTCGTATTTCCCGTAGTCCGACCACGTCTCCGCCCGGAAGAGATCCGCACACGTGTCACGAAGGGTGAACGTCCCCGCACCCGAGACAAATCTGAGCGACGCGCGGTGGAGCGCCGGATCGTACCGTTCCAGAAACGTCTGGCTCGTCATCTCGCGGGGCTCACCCCCGTATCCCCACTCCTCCCATACCCCGTAGATGATCAGGGCCAGGAGAACCGCCGCCAGGACGGCAAGGAGCGCACGGACCGATTTCGCTCCCGTGAGGACGCTTATTCCCCAGAGGACGAAGACGAGGGGCCAGAACTTCCAGAGGGTTCCGATCTGAAACGTCATGACGTCGAGCTTCGCAAGAAGAATGAGTATACCCGCGACGATCCAGAGTGTTCCCCAGAAGATCCTCGAGGTATGCATCGGCCGCTGTGTCGTTGTCGTGTCCATTGTCGGGTGAGGTTTGTTATTTATTCAGAATGAGCGTGTCAAGAGGCACCCCGTGCTCGTTGTAAACAAACAGACTGAGCGAAGAAGGGGTCACATCGGCAACCGCCCAGTTGTATTCTTTCAGGGTTTTCTGCGTGTACCATGCGCGCGCCGTGTCGTACAGCGGGGCTCCCGCCGAACCGATGACCATGTGATGGATGCCGTTCACGACGTTGTGCTGGTAGAAATGCGAATGTCCGGAGAGAACGATATCAACGCCCGACTTTTCAAAAACGCCGGACGTGAGCGCGATGACGGAGGAGTCCTCCCCGTGCCCTCCCGCACAGTAGCCGGGCTTGTGGAGCATGACGGCCTTCCAGATGCGGTTTGATCCGCGCAGGTCCGATTCGGCAAAGGCGTACTGCGGGGAGCCGGATCCCACCGGGATCTCCGTGTTGAGAACGAGGACGTGCAGATCGCCGCAGTCGAACGAAAAATACTCCTGCGTGGCGGACTCCGCGGGACCGTGCGTGAATGCCTGTGTGTTCGTCGTCCACTTTTCGTGGTTCCCGGGGGTGTTGACCCAGGGGACCGATGCGCCGAAATCCACCTGGGGAGGGCGGAAGAATCCGCTCTTCCATGCCGCATACCCGGGCCTGACACAGAGATCGCCGCCGAAAAGGCCCATGAGCGGGTGCGCCGCGGCAGCACGGACCATGACGCTGTCGAAAACATCGGGGCCGTCCCGGTCATCGGCCACCCAGGTGAACCGGAACGGGGTGCCGGGAAGCACGCCGGTCCGGAACTGCGACAGGAGCGTGAACGCGTCACCCTCCCCCGCCCTGTAGTAGTATTCCGTCCCGGGAGCGAGGCCCCGGAGCGGGATGCGGTGAACGTACGTGACCGGAGAGGCGGTCGTGAGCGCGACGCTCTCCGTCTTCGCCGTGAGCCCGCAGTCAGGCGTCGTCCCGTATTGCACGGTAATCGTCCCCGGCACGTCGGACTCGACAAGGACTTCGACACTCGTCGGGGTGAGCGCCTGCAGGTACGGCCTCATCAGTATGTTCGCCGCCCCAAGCTGGAGCGACGCGAGAACGAGAAGCACCGTGAAGGAAAAGCGCACAGGGTTCCTTTCTGTCACTACGTTGGAAGGCTGGGCGTTCAATGACGCAGCCAGAGAGGACGCGGATGCAATCGCTGTGATCACGAGGCGCCAGGTCTCGAGTGTCAGTTTCGTTCAATCACCCCAATTGTAGACGAGTCGAATCGCCGGGTTGTTTCGGCGGAGCGCCGAGCGCGCGCCCCGACCCGTCACGGTAGAATATACAACACTCGCGTGAAAAACCCACTATTTCCCCACCCGGAGACGCCCCCCCCCGCTTGCGGAACGATAGTCTGCGTTGTACATCGCCTCCGCCACGATAGGGGCGTACTGGAACGAGCCCTGGGTCACCGCGCGGACGGCATAATAGAACTGCATCTGCCTCGTGCCGCCCCTGAATCCGGCGTACAAGTTTATCCGGTCGTCGCGAATGTCCATGTAGTCCGCTGTCGCCGGGTTCTTGATGAAGGCGTAATTCGTCGCCTCCGTGATGCGCGGGTTTTCGATTTCGAACCCCGCGGGAAGAAGGTCAGTGATTGCAATATTGTCGATGCCACTCACCGAGGAGGTCAGCGTGATGCGCACAACGATGAGATCATTCTGCCTGACGCCGCCCGGGTTCACCGGGTTCCCGTTCCTGTCCAGGAGCTCCCGGCGCACCTGCAGATTCTTATCTTCAATCTTCACCGCGCCGTCCGAGCGGATCCCCTCCGTCACGAGAGAATAGTAGATCCTTCCGTCGCCCCTCATCGCAATCGTCACATTCTTGCCGAAGGGCTCGATGTCGATCTTCTGATTTCCTCCTTTGTAGGAGTACTCCTTGCCGCCGACGCTGACGGTTCCTTCGACCTTTGTCGCCGTCGCCATCCGGGCGGCCTTCCCGAAGGCAAGGAGCGTGAACGCGTCATCCTGCGTGCTGTACCACCATCCGCTGTGGTAATGCGACGAGAGGTACTCCATGAGGCGCGGAATGTTCGGATTGTTGAGATCGGTCTCGAGAAGCACGTTCAGCATGAGCGCGTTCGCCCTGATGGGGGAGTCGAAATTCCAGCCGGATTCACGGACCGCCTCTTCGGGCGAGAACTGTGACGGAAGGATTTCATTGTACGCCCCCCTGTCGCCCGCAATCGCGTATGCGCCGGCGAGGAGGTATTTTGTGTCCGTCGTCAGGAGGGCCTTCTCCCCCCTGTAGAAATCCATCACCGCTTTCTCCGGCGCCCCTCCGACCGCCAGGACATACAGGGCATACACCGTGCTCTTGTCGGCGATCCGGCGCACCGTCGTCTGATTGTTCGAGAAAGAATAGTAGTCCTCCGTCAGCTTGCTCCGCGCGATACCGGCCACCGCCGCAAGAGCCGATTTCAGGGTCTGTTCGGAGACCGAGAACCCCGCTTTGCGCGATTCAAGGAGGAAATGGGTGGCGTAGACAGTCGCCCACCGGTTCGTCGCCGTCTCCCCCGGCCAGTAGGAAAATGAGCCGTCGTAGAGCTGCATCGAAGTGATCTTGGTTATCGCTTCATTGACATAATAGATCGGGCTTCCCGTGTTGAGCGTCGACGGCGCGAGTATCATGGCGATGTCACGCAGGTAGATCTGGGGAAACGCCTTCGATACCGTCTGCTCCAGGCAGCCGTGCGGGTAGCCTATCAGGTAGGCAAGCTCCTTCGCGAAATTCGCCACGGGATAAGGGCTGAGCGTCACGTACGCCCTGCGGCCGTACGAGAGATAGGCATCGGGGATATCGTGAGAAACGGACTTTCCCCCGTCCACAATCCCCGTCACCGCATCCGACGAGAACGGGGCGGCGGGCCGCACCGGAAGATCCGTCGACGACGTCAGCGTCTCGCCGAACGCATCCGTCTTCACTCTGACCGTGGCCTTCCCTACCTGTGCGGCACCGCGGAGGGCCAGGTTCGTGAACCGTTCCTGGTTGGCACCGACGTCGAGAGACGCCCCTTTCGATACCGCCGTCACGGGACCCTCGGTCTGGAGGGAGAATTCAAGCGTGACCGGCTTTCCCGTCGTGTTGAACGCCGTCACCGGCAAGACGATCGAATCGCCGGGGCTGAGGAACCGGGGAAGCGCCGGCGTGATCACAACGGGATCCGAGACCTTCATCGGAACCTGGGCGGAACCGAACCGGTCACCCTTGTATGCAAGAGCCATGAGACGGAGTTCGCCGTTGAACTCCGGAATATCGAGAGTCACCTCCGCTTCGCCGTTTCCGTTCGTTTTCAGCATGCCGGACCAGAGCGCGAGCGGCTTGAAACGCTGGACGCCGAGCGGGTTCGCCCGCTTTGCCATCTCCGCTTCGCTTCCCCCCGTGCTGCTCGCTTTGGCAAGCTTCGCCTCCGGGATCAGGTGCTTGAAGAAGTCAAACGTCTCCGTCTCGAGCGTCTTCCGCGCGTAAAAATACCCGTACGGATCGGGCGTTTTGTAGTTCTTTACCTGGCAGATTCCCTCGTCGACCGCGGCAAGCGTGACGTACACGTTCTTTTCGCCCCCGGCGACAACGGTGATCTTCTGCTTCCCGCGGGGGCGTATCCTCTCGGGCGCTTTGATCGCGACGTCAAGCCGGTTCGACTTTCGTTCCACAAAGAGCGGCGCGAACCCGTGACCGGCAAGGAGGGGAATATCCTCATCCTTGATCCGGCGGAAAAGAACGGCGGTGACGTACGCATTCGGAAGGAACTTTTCGTCCACCGTCAGGTCCATCGACGCGGCGTTGTTCGTCACGTCGAGGTACCTGTAGCTGAACTCCCTGTTGCGTTCGACGGTGACAAGCATCCGCCCGCTGAACGGCGTCTGGAAGAGCACACGCGCCTTCTCCCCCGGAGCGTAGACGGGTTTGTCGAACACGATATCCACGCGGGCTTCAGGGTTCACCTCAAACGACGTCACATCCGTCGTTCCCCAGCTGTAGGAATAGAACGAGAATTGATTGTATCCCGCGTCCCCGTCCTTTGACACGCGGATGACGTAATCACCCGAGCGGGGGGTCATGTACGTGTACACGTAGGAAGTATCGGGAAGCCTGACATGATCGGTCTTCTCGACGATCTCGATCCGTTCCGAAACGTACCGGAGCGTGTTCGTCCCTTCATGCTGGCGGAGGACGGAGTGCCATTCGTGACGGATCAGCTCGATCTTCGCGGGAAAACCCGCGACCGGTTTGTCGGCGGGATCCACCGCGACAATCTCCACCTTCTGCGGGGTATTCGGGCTGACATAATACGCCCCCAGATTCCGTACACCGATGAAATAGTCCTTCGGATACACGATCGTCTGGGCAAGCTGGTAGACGGGGCGGCCCGACTCGTCGAAGACGGCAACGCGCCCCTTCCCCCGCAGGAGCCCGCTCGACGTGAGGTCCGACGGCATCGCGAATTCAATTTCGGCTTTCCCCTGCTCATCGGTCTTCCCCGTGACCACCCCGGGGTTGGCCGAGTAATTCTTTGCCGCGTCATCGTAGAACCGGAACGCGGGGAAACGCTTCGAGACATAGGGAATGACGTCGAACGACCCTTCGAATTCCCAGTTCCTCCCGGCCGCGGGGGGGCCGAAGAAATTCACCGCCAGCAGGCTGTAGCGTATCGTTTCGCCGGGGCGCGCGCTCTCCTGCGACGCGGCAAGCGTGAGGCGGAGCCTGTCGGGGACAAAGTCCTCCACGCTCACCTTGTAGCTCGAGAGAAACGTGTTGTTCCCCGTGTAGAGCTCGAGCCGGTATTCGCCGGTGGCGGCTGTCGACTGTGTCTGGTAGGACGTCTCAAACGAACCCTCATCGGTGAGCGAATACTGCTGTTCCGACACCACCGTCCCCTGCGGGCTGTAGATCTTCACCCTGACCGGCATGCCGGCGGGGAGCGCTTCATTCAGATTGCGCACGATCCCGGAAGCGATGATCTTCTCGCCGGGGCGATAGATGTTCCGGTCCCCGTACAGAAACGCGTCGTATACCCCCTGCGCGTCCCGTTTCCCTCCGACGTCGAACCGGGAGTTCTCGACCCGATAATCCGCCAGATTGATGAAGTTGAAGTCGTTCTCCGCTTCAGCCGTCACGACCTTCAGGGCAAAATCCTTCGCCGTCTTCCTGTAATCGCTGAACTTCACTTCACCGTCGCTCCCGGATTTCCCGGAAGCGATGACCTGGTTATTCGTGGAAACGAGCGTCACGAGCGCACCCGGCACCGGCCGGTTCGTCACGAGACTCACGACGAAAACCATCACCTCGTCGGGGCTCTGTTTCACGATCAGCCCCATATCGGATATCGAGACGAGCTTCGACGTGGTCCGCCAGGGCTCGGCGGGATTCGCGATCTCCACGAGATAGAAGCCCTTGTACCCGTTGTTCAGGAACGGATTCAGGTCGATTCCCGACGTCGCCTCCTGGTTGGATCCGCCCCCGGTCACGATCGTGTCGACGGCGAGCTGCCGCCCGTAGTTTCCCAGAGAGTAACGGAATTTCGACCGCCAGTTTCCTCCGTCATCGTCGTCGCCGCCGTAATCGCCTTCCTCGTAGTCATACGACCGCCCCTCGTCGAGGAAGAACACGAGGTTGTTCTGGAACACCTGGCTCACCCTCACGAACAGTTTGGGCATGTTGACCGTTTTGACCTCGAGTGTGCGCTTTCCGCCCATGAGCATGTAGATGCCGGAGGAGGAGCTGAAACGGAACGACGGGGCGATATTGCCGATCACGATATCCGCCGGATAGTCGTTCTGCGTCTTTCCGCCGAGGACGCTCTCCATTCCCTTCTTTATGAGAAGCCTGAACGCAGTGCCCGGCTCGAACTTTCCTTTTATCGTAAAGCCCATTCCGTCATCCGTCACGGTAATCTCCCGGACGGGGTCTATCGCAATGTTCGATTTCGCGACCGCTGCATCGACCTCCTGTGACGTCCTGACCTTGATCCAGCTCGTCACGCCGTCAAACCCGACTTCATGGCCGTAGATCTTCAGCTCGGCCAGCGGTGGAAGCTGGTAGGTGAACGGACGTTCCATCCAGATGCGGGTCGTCGTCTCCGGGGAGACGAGATTCTCGTCGAACGTGATCGCGATGTTGCGAGGCTTCTCGAGCTGCGTCACGGTCGCGACTTCAAGCGCGATGACCCGGTTTTTCTCCTGCGTGACGATGCGCGCAATCTGCCCTGGGACGTCATCGACGGTCAGCCTGATGCTCGAGGCGATGTCCTGCGGATTGACAAGGTACGTGAACTCCAGGTTGGCCCTGATGCCGACCTGCCGCTTCTCGCCGATCCTGTCATAGAAGAACTCGGCGGTTTTGAGCGTGAACCTGGCGGTCGAGAACGTGAACTCATCTCCCCCTTTGTACGACGTCGCGCGGGCCATCCCTTTCAGGAGCGCGGTGTTCACCCTACCGCTGAACTTCGCGTCACCGGCAAACGGCTGATCGGGGCTGAAGACGAGCCGCGAAGTGTCCTGCCAGACGAACTTCCCGGCAACGGCAGGGGTGAAGTCGATGTACGGCGTACTCGTCCAGAGGTTGACGGAGTCCGGGGGAACCACGCCCCGCGAAAACGTGAGCGTGATGACCGCGTCCCTGGGGAGGACGCCCGACGGGAGCTCCGAGGTGAGGCGGAGCGCCTGGGAATCCGGTCCGGCGCAGGATACGAGAATGATCCCCAGGAGGAGGATCAGGACGAGAGCATTCAGTGACTTCATTGCGGTTCCCTTCCGGGTAAGAGTTAGAGGACGTATTTGACTTTGATATGAACGGAGGCTGCCCTCCCCCTGTCGTCGATGCATGTTACTGTGTGCTCCCCCGCTGCGATGGGAATGAAGAGTTTCTCCCCGGCTCTTTTTTTGCCGAGATACGTATCGTTCACATACCAGGCGTGCTCGCGCACATCGATTCCCGACGTCGCCTGGAGGACGAGCCTCTGCTTCGTTGCAACAAAGAAGTACGTCATGTCGTCCGACGGGCTGACGATTGACGGGCCGTCGCCGGTATACAGCCTGGAGCAAAGCGGATAGTGCGGAGGCGCCGCGTCGTACGGCGTCCCCGATTTCCGCCAGAAATCGAGCAGCTCCGGAGGATATTCCGCCGCCGTCACCGTCCTGTACGGATGATCGGCGACGCAGGACGGACAGTAGGAAAGCCGCCCGTCGGGGGACACAAGGACCTCCCGGCAGACATCGCAGACGCGCCGGGACGTGAGGGATTCCGAACAGACGTCGTCAATCAGGTTCTCGCACCTCGGCCCGGGAGCGAGACCGCTCCTGGCGCAGACCAGCCGCGCGCGGATGTCCTTCGGCTGCGGGAGTATCGTCTTCTGGCTTCCCCGTGATATCGAATTGAGGATATCGATGAGCAGGGGCGCCGCCGTCTTTCCGCCGACAAGCTCCGGGTTTCCCTTCTGATCCACGTTGCCGATCCAGACCCCCACCGTGTAATCGGCGGAGTACCCCACCGACCAGGCGTCGCGCCTCCCGTAACTTGTACCCGTCTTGAACGCAACGGAGGGAAGGTTGAGCGCGAACTCGAAATTATTGGGCAGATCGGGGCGGTCGAGGCCGCGCAGGATCTCCGTCACCATCCAGGCTGCCGACGGGGAGAAGATCTGCCTGCCGTCCGCGTCGCTCACCCGGCCGTCATGGAGGAAACTGAGCGGGGAGTATTTTCCCCCGGCGGGGAAACTCGCGTAGGCGCAGACGAGTTCTTCGAGCGTCACGCCGCAACCTCCGAGGATCATGCTCAGGCCGAGCCGCGCGCGCTGGTCGCCGAGCGAGGCGAATCCTGCGGCGGTTGTGAAATCCAGAAACCGGCGGAGCCCGGCCTTTTTCAGCATGCGCACCATGGGAACGTTCAGAGAACGGCGAAGTGCGTCATCGGCGTACACGTAGCCCGAGTAGGTCCCGTCGTAGTTCTCGGCAAGGAACCCCTCCGCATCGTACGGCGTGTCGAGGAGCCTCGTTCGCGGCGTGAGCTCCCCCCTGTCCATCTGCATGGCGTACAAAAACGGCTTGAGCGTGGAGCCCGGTGACCGGAGGGCGCGCACCGCATCAACCTGCCCCGAGGCGGCTGCGTCCGAGAAGTCCTCGGACCCGGCGTACGCCAGAATTTCACGCGTCCCGTTCTCCACGACAAGCACGGCGCTGTTCCGGACGCCGCGCTGCTTCCACGGGCGGAGGTGATTGGAAAGTAGCTGTTCCACGGTATGCTGGACGCCGAGGTCAAGCGAGGTCCGCACGTCGCCCCCTCCGGGAGAGAGTTCCTTTATCCGGAGCGCAAAGTGAGGCGCCGAGCGCGGGAGAGAGTGGCGAAGGGCAAGGGCGGGGGTATTCCAGATGACCACAGAATCCTCCGCACTCAGGAGCCCCGCATGGATCCACTCCACTGCCTGATGCCTGCGCTCACTCAACAATCGACCCGCCTTCCGGTCAGGCTGCAATCCGTTCGGGTCACCGGGAATGAGGATCAGGTCGAAAAGCTGTGCAATATTGAGGCGCTCGAGAGGAGTGTCGTAATACAGGAGCGCAGCCGACCTCAGCCCTTCGACGTTTCCTCCCAGCGGCGCAATCGAGAGATAGATCTCGAGGATTTCCTTCTTCGAGTACCGCGACTCGATCTGCAGCGCCCTGAAGATCTCTATCGCTTTGTTCAGGTACGTGCGCTCCCCCGGCCGCAGCATGCGGGCGATCTGCATCGTGATCGTCGACGCCCCGGACACGCGGCGCCCGGAGCGTATATTCTGGATGATCGCACGGACGATCGCAACGGGGTTGACGCCGGGGTGATAATAAAACCACCTGTCTTCGCGGCGGATCAGTATTTCCTTCAGCCTGGGGGGGATCTCATCCGGCGACGTGCGCAGCCGCCACACGCCATCCGCAGCAAGAAACGCCTGAACGAACCTGCCGTTCCTATCTTCAACGACGAGCGAGTAGGGTTTCAGCGGGGGGAGGGGGGACAGGAGAGAGAGGATCAGAAACGCAACAGGAAATGCAGCCGCGACGAGTAGTCCGCGAAATATGATCGGTCGTGGCCGCTGCATAGGTGGACAAAAAATGATCGATGACGTATTCAAAGCGCCAAGGGGTAAAGCCGCGCGGCGGGATAGCGCCGATGGGAAATGTATGACGGGAATATAGAGAAGCGTGCGTCTGAAGTCAAGATTACGGATCGCGACGGACGGGGCCGGAACCCCTCCGGCGACAGCGATGGATCTCTCCCACATACGGGTTGACACCCCTCCGTTTCCGGAGTATATTGGTGCGTACGGAAAGGCTTTCCGGCGACCCCGCTGAAGAGGAGTGCCGGGAACACCTGCGTTCTTCTGTCAGGCTCGGACATGATCCATCTCGCATTGCTCGTCACGCTCGCCGTGCACCCGCCGCCCCAAACGATGAGGTTCTCTTCGATTCCGGACACGTCACGGAGACCGGACACCACGGAAGTCCACCGGGTATCACAGGCAGCACGGCCGGCGCGGGATCCCTTCGAGTGGGGACAGTTCCTGAAACAGGAAACGATTCTGGACAGGATGCTCTCCCTGGAGGAGAACGGTCTAAATCCCGCGGATTCGATCAACGCGCTTCTCAAGAGTCATCCCGAGCTGAGGGAACTCGTTCTACGCGAGCTTCTCATGCCTTCGCCCCGGCCCGGCTTTTTCGCGTCGTCACCTCCGTCACAGAGTGATGTCTGGCGTCTTACCGGCAATTACCGGATGAGTGAATTCGAAAGGAACGGGCTGATTCAGGCACGCGAGGCCGCCCTGCGCGACAGATGGACGGACGCGAGGATTTTCATAGCGCAAGTCAACATCCTCAGCGCGCTGCTGTCGCTTCTCGGACTGTTCCTGAAATAGACGCCGCTCCAATCTCCGCCGATTTATAGATTCTTTCGTGCGTTTCCTCAGGATGCTTGCGTTTGGGAGGGTCGGGAGTTAAATTCTGATACTATCAGGATCATTGAGAGGACCTCCGTTGACCGATCCGCCCGCGCGGAGAGAGCAAGGAGGTCTTCTCTTTCATAGCGGGGAGGCTTTCACGTGGACAATACTCTCAAGACAATCATCTGGCAGCAATTCGGCGCGTCCATCGACATGCTCGAGAACGCGATCGACGCCTGTCCCGCCTCACTGTGGGGAGACCGTTCGAAGGTCCCGGAGTTCTGGTACACCGCGTTTCATACGCTCTTCTATCTCGACCTGTACCTTTCCGAAACTGACGCAGGCTTCGCACCTCCCGCCCCGTTCACGCTCGGCGAAATGGATGAGCGGGGGTTGATGCCGAATCGCGTCTATACGAAAGAAGAGTTGAAGACGTACCTCGTGCACGGACGGGAGAAGTGCCGCAGAACGATTGCGGCGATGACAGCGGAGAGGGCGTACCGGCGATGCGGGTTCGAGTGGCTTGACATCAGCGTGGCGGAGACGCTGTTGTACAACATGCGCCATGTTCAGCATCACGCCGCACAGCTCAACATGATGCTGAGGCAAAACGTCGATTCCGCTCCCCGCTGGGTCAGGAAGACGAACGCTCAGCCCCTCGATTTGTAGTGCAGTTCTCACTCTCTCAGGGAGAAATCAATGAAGCAGCAATGTCATATTTCGTTTGTGTACGGAAGCTGGATCGTTCTTCTGATCGGGTTGGCGTTTTATCTGTTTCGTGGCAGCGTGGTGCAGGCCGTGGTCTGGGTCTTTTTCGTCGGCCTGTTCCTGTGGCTCTACGTGCAGTACTTCCCTTCTCTTGCAAAATTCATGGGGTACGGATCGGTGGCGGACAAGCCGGCGAACAACCCGAAGAGTTCAAAAGCCAGTGTAGTACTGTACACGGGGCTCGGGTGCCCGTTCTGCCCGATAGTGAAAAAGAGGCTTACAGACCTTCAAGCGAAGATGGGATTCGAGCTCTCCGAGATCGACGTCACGCTCAAACCTGATCTGCTTATCAAGAAAGGAATCCGCGCATTGCCGGTCATCGAGGTGGCGGACGCCCTCAGGGTCGGAAACGGCACGAGCGAGGAGATCGCAGAGTTCATACTTGCCCATTCCGCGGCACACCAGGCACCCTGACCGGGGGAATAATGCAGTTTACCATCCGTCCGACGACAAAAGCGGACTTGAGAGCGTACCGATCAGAGATGAGATCGAACTGGAAATCCAGCTGCATCCAGCGGCAATTCAGTGAATCATCCCTTAACCTGAATCATCGAGTCCCCTGACATGAACCCCACGGTCCTGTCACACCTCTGGTCTTCTCCGGATGCATGGATATTCACGATCATCCTCTCGGCGACGTTCCCTGCGGCGGGAATCTTGCTCCTCCGCAGACTCCTGTCACGGGCGCCAAAAGACGGGGGAATAAAGAAGCTGCAAGTCTATGCCTGCATCATCCTCTCGGAGTGGGCATTTGTCGCCGCCCTCCTCTGGATCACCGACCGGCACGCCCTCACGTTAGTCGATCTGGGAGAATATGCGGGGGATGCGCGCCTGACGCTTGCCGTCACACTCGCGCTCCTGATCGTCATCGCAGTCATGGCATACTTCAACTTCAGACAGATTCGCCGCTCGGCACCGGAGAAGCTTGAAGCCGAGATCGGCGCACTGAAGCACTTTTTGCCCGAGAGTAAGCCGGAGATTGCCGTCTTTGTCGTCATTGCGTTCACAGCAGGGATCTGCGAAGAGCTTCTCTACCGCGGCTGGTTGCAGAACCTGATTGCCGCCGGCACGGGATCCGTGTGGGCAGGGCTCCTCCTGGGAGCCGTCATATTCGGGTGCGGACACGCTTACCAGGGGAAGAACGGAATGATTCAGACCGGCATCATCGGATTGATATTCGGGGGGGTCTTCCTCCTCACCGGGGGCCTGCTCGCCGGCCAGATTCTTCACGTGTCGATCGACGCCGTCAACGGGATCGTCGGAGGGTATGCGCTCTCGCTCCTGAAAGCCGATGCGGCAACACGGGAAGCGCAAAAACCCGCGCAGGGGAGCAGATGACTCAGGTGTCCATGCAGCATTTTCGGACTCTCGCTGCACTTAGCATCGTCTTCTTTGCGGGATGCACATCACACTACGCGGTCGATTGTGATGCAAAGCCCTCGAGAGCGATCCTTTCATGCGCCGACGTCCAGCGCAGAATTGCAGGAGAGGAGGTGGCGCTGCTCCTCTACACGGGGGAACGGATCGACGCCGGCAATGTCCACATCTCCGCAGATTCCGTCTTTTTTCATGATCTGGAGAGCGCACGGGACAGCACGCTCCGAACGGCATGCGTCAGGACGATCGAACTCACGAACCGATATGACGGCGGGCTACTGGGATTTTTCACAGGGGGATTGGCCGGAGGCCTGGTGTTCTTCGCAGAAGGCTCGCGATCATCCGGAGGGGAGATGGGCGGCCTTCGGGAATTCTCAACTCTCACCGGCGCTTTCCTGGGAGGGGTGGCGGGATTGACTTTCGGATTCCTGCAGGGGTACAGATACGACTTTGACTTTTGCGCATTTCACTGAAAAGCGATATTATCTCCTCACATAACTATCAGGGGGACGGTCATGGAAAAAGTCACGCTTGGTTCACAGGGCGCGATCGTCTCCCGGATGGGCCTCGGGTGCATGGGGATGAGCGAATTCTCCTATGAAGTCGATTGACAGATGAACTCCATCCTCCATTGGAGCACTCCTTCGGTCACGTTCGACACCCCGGTGCGATGACGACATACATCGCGTTGCTGCGCGGCGTCAACGTCGGCGGGCACAAGAAGCTCGCAATGGCGGACCTCCGCGCACTCCTGTCGCGCATGGGTTTCGAAGATCCGCATTCCCTGCTCCAGAGCGGCAATCTTGCATTCCGGGGGAAGCAGCAGTCGATCGGAAAGCTCGAACAATCGCTGGAGTCGGAGATCAGAAAACGCCTCTCGGTCGAAACGATGGTGTTCATCCGGACCGTGAAGGAGCTGCAGATGGTCATTTCCCGCAACCCCTTTCCCGGCGAGGCAAAAAGCGATCCCAGCCACCTTGCCGTCATGTTCTTCAGGGGCGCGCCCGCTCCCGCGGACGTGAAGGCGCTGCAGAAATCCCATGCGGGACCCGAAGCCCTGCGGTCTGAGGGGAGAGAAGCGTACGTCACGTACCCCGACGGGTTCGCAAAAACCCGGCTCACGCTTCCGGTCATCGAAAGGGCGCTCAACACAAAGGGAACGGGGCGCAACTGGAACACCGTCATGAAACTCGCCGCCGCCGGTGCGGCCTGAGAAGAGGACCGGGAAAGGAGATGTCCGCAGTGCCTGATGGAACCGAGAGAGATGAACGGCCCGTAATCGTCCCGTAACAAGGGACCGGGAGGGAGGGAAAGACCATGCGACAGATGCTTGCACTTCTCTCCACACTGCTCCTCGCAGGGTGCGAGGGACATAACGAAGTGATCGAACCCGGCACGCTGTCTTCCCCGGTGTCCGTAGGCCTGCACCGCGGACAAGCATACCGCGTCACGGGAACGGGACTCACGGCAAGATTCGACAGCGTGACGTCAGACTCGCGCTGCCCGCAAGGAGCGATGTGCATCTGGGCCGGGGACGGCGCAACACGGATTTCCATATTCAGCGATTGGCATGACGCGGTCACGTGCACGCTCCACACGACGCTGTCACCGCAGCAGGTGGCGACAGACGGGTACTCGTTCCGGCTCTCGCAGCTTTTGCCGTACCCGCGCGTCGCAGGCCCGATCGACCCTTCGGCCTACATCGCAGTTCTTACAATCGCGTCAATACCCCCGAGACAATAGCCTTCACATCCGCTATTTCAGACTTGGCCAAACAGACACCCAGGGAATTTCGGACCCCCGCATCATTCCGCTCCTGGCTGAAGAAGAACCATGCCGGCAGTTCCGAGCTTATCGTGCGGCTTTACAGAGCCCACGCGGCAGGCAAGGGGATCACGTACGCCCAGGCGCTCGACGAAGCACTCTGTTTCGGTTGGATTGACGGCGTACGGCGCAGCTTCGACACAGACAGCTTTACGACCCGTTTCTCCCCGCGAAGGCCCCGGAGTATCTGGAGCAACGTGAACGTGCAACACGTTCAAAGGCTTATCAAAGAAGGGCGGATGGCAAAGCCGGGGCTCGCCGCATTTGACGCAAGGGATAAAAAACGGACCGGCATTTACTCGTTTGAACAACGCCCGTCGGAGCTTTCTCCGGCGCTGGGGAAGAAGTTTCGCGCACAGAAGAAGGCCTGGGCGCATTTTCAGTCCAGACCCCCCTGGTACAAACGGGTGAGCATATTCTGGGTCATGAGCGCAAAGCGCGAGGAAACCCGGGATAAGCGGCTCGGCGTCCTCATCGCATGCTCGGGGCGCGGCGAACCCATCCCGGCTCTGGCGAGAGAACGGAAGCCCGCAACGTGACTTCATTGCTTAGCACATCAGACAGAGAGCATAGTGGCCGTGATTCCGGATAACACCGCACTCATCATCATAGACGTGCAGAAGGCCATTGACCACCCCTCATGGGGCGTGCGGAACAATCCCGGCGCGGAGGAAAACATCCGCCGCCTTCTCGCGCACTGGCGCCGGACATCCCGTCCCGTCGTTCATATCAGGCACGCCTCCCGGTTTCCGACCTCGACGTACAGGGAAGGACAGCCGGGCTCCGCATTCAAGGAGGAGGCGGCCCCGCTCCCCGGCGAACCGGTTCTCACGAAGCAGACGGGAAACGCGTTTGTCGGGACTACGCTTGAAGCCCTGCTGCGTGATCATGCGATCGCGGACGTGGTTCTCGCCGGAGTCATCACGAACAACTCGGTGGAATCCACGGCGAGGATGGCCGGCGACCTGGGGTTCAGGACGATTGTCGTATCCGACGCGACGTTTACATTCGGCCGGAAGGATTTCGACGGCAGGACAAGGTCGGCAGACGAAGTTCACGCGATGTCGCTCGCCAATCTCGACGGCGAGTACGCGTCAATTCTGACAACGCTCGACATTCTCGAAGGAAACCAGCGATGAGCAGCATGTTCATGGAGAAGTCACGAAAGCCGGACGATAAGGCGCTTTCCGGCGTGCTCGGGAGTTCATTCAAAACCTGGGTTGAGATAAGGGATTCGGTGCGGAAGGAGCACGGACCCGCGGTCGAAGAGTGGAAATACTACGGCGCGAAATCGGGCTGGGTGCTCAAGTTTCTTCTCAAGAAACGGAATCTCTTCTTCATGTCCGCCCAGGAGAAATATTTCAGGCTTGCGTTCATATTCGGGGACAAGGCTGTTGACGCAATCGCCGAAAGCGACATTCCTTCGGCGCTCATCCGCGAGGTGAAGGAGGCAAGACGGTACGCGGAGGGGAGGGGACTTCGCCTCGAGATCAGAAATCGCTCTTCGATGAAGGACGTGCTGACACTCGTGAACATCAAGGTTCACTCCTGAGCGCCTTGGATTCCGAACGGCGCACGGAACGACTGACGCTTGTTCCCGGCACGACGGATCACATCCGCGCGGAGATCGATTCCCCCAAAAAGCTGGGGAGCCTCCTCGGTGCGGATGTCCCCGGGGACTGGCCCCCCGGAGAGTACGACCCGAAAGCCCGTGAGTTTTTTCTCGACCGGATGGAAGCTGCGGAAGCGTCCGCACGGGGATGGTTTGTATGGTACGCTATCCTCCGTGGCGGCGCGGGAGAACGCCCCGTCGTGATCGGGACAGGGGGGTTTCTCGGACCCCCGGGGCCGAACGGAGATGTCGAGATCGGATATTCCGTATCTGAGGCTTGGCGGGGAAGAGGGCTGGGACGGGAGATCGTTGAGGGGCTCGTGCACGCAGCACTCGACGACCCGCGGGTTACCCGAATCCTCGCCCACACGGCAGTGGATAATGCCGCTTCCCGCTCGATTCTTGACGGGGCGGGGTTTTCTGCCGCCGGACCGGGGGCTGAACCCGGGACAATTCGATTTGAGCTGAACCGCAGGGGAGAGGATGTATCGTAACAGAGGGGGAGGAAACGTCACACATACATGCCCGCGGGGGAAACAATTGAAGTAATGGTCTCCATTCCCGACATTATCCGGCGTCCGGCATACGGCAATCACAGACAGAGGTGAAGCAATGAGCTCGAAGAAGCTTCCATGGAAAAAGAGTCCGGGGAAACTCGGCGTACTCGCCCCCCTTGTGGGAGCCTGGAAGGCGGAGGCGATGTCTCCCATGGGCAAAGTAAGGTGTACGCGCACATTCACCCGCGTGCTCGGAGGGAAGTACGTTCAACTCACGGCGCGATGGGAGTTCGGGAAGGGGGTGTATGAGGAGTTTGCGCTGTACGGGGTCACCGGCGGCACTGTCACTTTCTGGTCGTTCACATCCGACGGAAAACACTCGGAGGGAACCATCGCGGACGGGAGCGACATTCACGAAAAGGCAATTACGTTCGAAGCGGAGATGCCCGCCGGACGCGCCCGGATGACGTACTGGCCGGACGAGGTGGAGGGATTCCACTGGACCGTCGAAGCGAAAACGAAAAAGGGATGGAGCCGGTTCACCGATCACCACTATACCGCAGTCACCGGAACATAATCCGGCAACGCATTTACAGACGCGAACGGACTTGCGCATTCACATTCTGAGCGATCTCCACAACGAGTTCAGGGAGCTTACCGGGTACGGAGCGGAGGCGGACGTGACCGTTCTCGCCGGCGACATTGACCTCGGCGAGAGGGGTTTCGCGTGGGCCTGCTCGGCATTTGCGGAACGCCCGGTGATCTACATCGCCGGGAATCACGAGTATTACGGTCACGCGATTCCGAGCCTGACAAACAAACTCCTCCGGAAGAAGAACCCCGGGACCGTCCGGTTCCTGGAGTGTACGGGGGTCACCATCCAGGGAATGCGGTTCCTTGGATGCACGCTCTGGTCGGATTTCGAAATCGCCGGCGACATGGCCGGATCGATGCAGGCGTCGCAGGACAGAATGAACGATTACCGGAAAATCAGGGTGAGTCCCCGTTACAGGCGCCTGCAGCCGAAAGACACCGCCAAGAGAAACGCCGCGTCACGAAAGTGGCTCAGGTCAGAGGTCGAAAAGGACCCCTCCAGGACCGTCGTGGTCACACACCACGCGCCGAGCGTCCGCTCGCTCAAGGCGGAGTTCTCCGTTGACCCCGTCAGCGGCGCGTATGCCTCCGATCTTGAGGATCTCATCGCGGAATTGCAGCCTCTCCTCTGGATCCACGGGCACACGCATTACTGCGTCGATTACTCGATCGGAAAGACCCGGATCATCAGCAACCAGCGCGGCTACCCGCACATTCCCGTCACCGGCTTCGACCCGGGGTTCGTTATCGAAGCGGGACCGTAATGCGCGGAGGGGAGGCATGAGGAGGGCTCGCGGCGGGAGATCCGGAGCAAGTCAGAGGGAATTTTCGTATTTTGGGTGCGACCGGAACTCATTGCCAAAGGAGCACCGATCAGTTCTTTTCAGCGTATCCGCGATCCCTACGCCGCACTCCGGTATCCCGCATACCGGAGTTATGTCTGCGGAACGTTCCTGTTCACCGTCGCGTTTTTCATACAGGAAGTCTCGCTCGGCTACGAGCTGTACGTCATCACGCGCGATCCCCTCGCGCTCGGACTTATCGGTCTCGCCACATTCGTCCCGTTCATCGGCCTTTCGCTCTTCGGCGGCCACCTCGCAGACAGGATGAGCAGGCGGCTCATCATCATGGTGTCCGTCGGCGTCATCACGCTCGGCTCCGTTTTCCTGCACCTCTCCGCCCGGCGGGCGGAACAGGGGGACATCCCGGCTGCGACGCTCGTTCCCGTGATCTATGCGACGGTATTCATGATCGGCGTGTGCCGGGCGTTCCAGTCGCCGGCCGCGGCCTCGCTCCGCGCATTTCTCGTCCCGATCGCCGTGTATGAAAACGCCGCCACCTGGAGCAGCTCGTCATTCCAGGCCGGCGCGATACTGGGTCCCGCGGTCGCCGGGTTCCTCTTCTCCTGGCTCGGATTCTCCGGCACGCTTCTCGTGGTCATCTCGCTCTTCCTGCTGGCGCTGTTCTTCTACGCGCAGACGGGGAACAGCCGCGTGATGGCGGGACAGCCGGGGAGATCACTTCTCGCAAGCGTGAGGGAAGGGGTGAGCTTCGTCTGGGGGACAAAGGTCATACTCTACTCGCTTTCACTCGACCTTTTTTCGGTCCTGTTCGGGGGCGTCGTCGCCCTCCTCCCCATCTATGCGCAGGACATACTCAACGTCGGCGCGCGCGGGCTGGGGATACTGCGCGCAGCCCCCTCCGCGGGCGCGGTCCTCATGCTCATGGTGCTCCAGAGAGTCTCGCCGATGCGCCACGCGTGGCGCACGCTCCTGTCGGCCGTCGCGGGGTTCGGGGCATCGATCATCGTGTTCGCACTCTCCCCCTGGATGGCGCTCTCGGTCGCCGCGCTGTTCGTGAGCGGCGCATGCGACAGCATCAGCATCGTCATCCGCCAGACACTCCTCCAGCTCAGGACGCCGGATGAAATGCGCGGGCGGGTCATGTCCGTCAACGGGATTTTCGTGTCATCGTCAAACGAGCTGGGGGCGTTCGAGTCGGGGACCACCGCGCGGCTCATGGGGGTCGTTCCGTCGGCGGTGTTCGGAGGGGTGATGACGCTTCTTGTCGTGGGCTGGGTGACGCTCAGGGCGAGGGAGCTCTTCAACGTCCGGTTCGATGAAAGGGGGACCGATGGCTGATACGATCTGTCACGCCACACAAGGGGGGCTCGTGCTTCTTTCCCCGTTCATCGCCAGGATACGAAAGAAGGTCTGGCTGTGGGCGCTCTTCCTGACGGGAGCATTTTTCGGCGCGCTCCCCGATCTCTTCGGAGCGTACGGGAACATTGTCCGCGGAGACCGCTGGAGACTGTATGTCTCCGCGCATTCGGGACGCATCGGAGCGATCCTCCGGTACGTCCCGATGTACTGGCTTCACCTTTTCATCGACTCATTTACGCACGGCCCCGGCAAACGCTGGTGGATCTGGGACGAAAGGCTCTGGATCGAGACGGTGCTCTGGGGGGTCAACCTCGCCGTTATCGCGTGGTTTGTGCGGATATGGAGAAACAACCTCCCCCCGCCGGATCAGCGCCGTCTGCCCATCGCCCGGTAGCCGCCTCCTCCACCGCCGTACGACCGGTATCTGTACCCTCCGTAATACGGAGCGTACGACCGGTAATGGTAGTGCGGCCAGTAGCCCGCTCCCCAATACCCCCAGTATGACGAAAAATACCACGGGGACCACCAGGGAGAGACGCCCCACCAGTAATACGGGGGGTATGACGCATAGTATCCGCCCGGACCACCACCGCCACCGCCGGGCTCGTCCGTTCTCATCATCGCCGTTATGACAGTATCGCTCACCCCCGAATCGGCGAGCTCGATGACGTCGGGTGTCCGCAGGTGAAACACGGAGCCCGAGTTGTCTATCATGTTCATGATGACATTGTCGCCGATCCTGGATTTCGTGAGCGCGATAACGTCATCTTTCGTCATCAGCGCGAGCGAATCCCTGACCGGACGGCGGTCCCCGTAGTGATACCGCGTGTACTCGGGCGCGCACCCGGCGGCCGCGAGGGCGAAAACAATCACAGCGAGCCACGCTGTCGTTCGATTCATATCCCCTCCCTTGATCCCGACGACGTCCGGCCGGACAGATGCGGATTTGCCCGCCGGCCGGGCTCGCGGGAAATGTTGTTGGATAGTACTGCCTGTTTTTGGGTGGGGGGTGATGGTGGTAAAAGCTTGACCCCTACTCCTCGTAACCTCTAACATCTGAAACCGGGTCCGAGTGCCCGGTCCCCCATTATGCATCCACATGTTAGACGGGCCCACGGCGCTCCGGGTTTAATCTCCTCCGCTTTCGCCGCCTTTCCGGTCTGCTGAAGCGGGGGCGCTCCGCCGGGACACGCCCTTGCCGTTAAATGCTTCAACAGCAAAGTAATAGCTCTCCCCGGCATTCAGCGCCCGGATCTCAAGCGAGACCGGACGGTCATCCTTTGTGAAGAGCTCCCTTCACCCTTTCGGGCAACATCGGAAGCTCGAAGACTCTTGCGCCCACAGCGTCGTAGATCGCGTTGGCGATGACGGCGCCCATGGTGACGATGGCCGGTTCGCCGCCGCCCTGTGGAGGAGAATTCTCATCGTCCACGATATGCGTCTCGATCTTCGGGAGCCAGGAGAATCTCGGGATTTCATATGTCCCGAAATTCAGATCCGTGATCTCTCCCCCTTGGAAGTGGAGCCCCTCACGAAGAGCGTAGCCGAGCCCCATCGTGATGCATCCCTCCATCTGGAGCGCCGCTCCCTCCGGGTTGATGACAAGGCCCATGTCCTGCACGGCGAGGACCCGTTTGACCCTGACCTCCCCGGTTTTTCTGTTTACCTCAACCCCGGCGATGGCCGCCACATACGTCCCTGCGTCGATGCCGAGCGCCACGCCAAGCCCCCTCCCGCTCGGGGATTTTGCCGGCTTCCAGCCGAATTTTTCCGCGGCAGTCTGAAGGACCCGCTTCATTTTGGCGTCCGAAAGGTGCCGCAGGCGGAATTCGACCGGATCGGCGCCCGCTTTTGCCGCCATGATGTCGATCTGTGACTCGCGCGCAAACGTGTTCGTATTGTTGCCGGGGGCTCGCCACGCGCCCGTTGCAAAAGGGTGTGACCCCTCCCCCCCGACCCAGCCCGCGTTGTACGCCGTTGTCCGGTGGTTGGGGATCTCATAGAATTGTTCCGATCCGCGCTCGCCTGCGAAGTAGACGCCGTAATCCCAGAAACTTATCCCCCCCTTCCCCGTGATCCCGGACCTGATCTTCACGACGGCCGCAGGGCGGAACGTATCGTAGAAGAACTCTTCAGCCCGGGTCCACGCCACCTGGACAGGGCTTCCGCTCATCCGGGCGAGACGGGCCGCTTCGACGACCTGCCCGTGGGCGGTTTTCCCTCCGAATCCCCCGCCGACGAACGGCGTGATCACCCTGACGTCTTCGGTCCTGAATCCGAGTTCTTTCGCGACCTCCTCCCTCGCCCCGAAGGGCGCCTGAGTCGAGGCCCAGACAGTCGCCTTCTTCCCCTCGATCTTCACGACCGCCGTATGGGGCTCCACCGGGGCATGCGCGACGTATGCGTTATAATACGTCTCCTCATGGACCGAAGCGGATGACTTTTCACCGGCGGAGAGATCTCCACCCGAGGCAACGACTTTTCCCGCCGGTGCGGCTTTGAGGAGATGGTCGTAAATGGACCGGTCGTCGACGGCGGGCGCGGGGATGTCGAATTTCGACTTGATCTTTGCGAGCGCGGACTGTGCGACATCCGGATACTTGTGCAGGACCGCGACGAAGTCGCCATCCCGGATAACCCGGGCGCCCTCCACGTTCGCCGCCTCCCGCGTATCGGCGTCAATCAGTTTCGCGCCGTGCGCGGGGGGGCGGAGTATCTTCGCGTAGAGCATCCCCGGGAGCTGTATGTCGCCCGCGTATTTCGCTTTGCCGGTGACCTTCTCATGCGCATCCCTCCGGGTGAGGGGTTTGCTCATGAGTTTGAATTCCGAGGGCTTCTTCACAACGACAGGGTCGGTGAGAGTGCGCTCGATCTTCTTCCCCTTCGCCAGCGCGGCATAGGCGATGCGTGTCTTCGCATTCGACTTGTCGAACACGACGCCTCCCCCGGTCGCCAGATCATTCACCGGAATGTTGAGCTTCTCGGAGGCCATCTCCATGAGGACTCTCCTTGCCTCGGCCCCCGCGGTCCTGAGCGACGGCCCGAATGCGCGCGTGCTCAGGGAGCCAAACGTCCCCCTGTCGAAGGGGCAGAGGTCGGTGTCCCCCATGACCATGTCGACGTCGTCGATGTTCACGTCAAGCTCGTCGGCAAGCATCTGGGCGAGAGACGTGACGATACCCTGTCCCATCTCGATCTTGCCGGTGTAGCAGGAGACGCGGCCGTCCTCCCCGATCTTCAGATAGGCGTTGAAATCCGACGGGCCGCCCTTCAGATTGGGCCGCCCGGGACCCTCCTGCGTGAAGAAGGAAAAGTCGCGGATCCTGAAGAAGAGAAAAATGCCGCTCCCGGTTGTTTTGAGAAACCGACGGCGGTCCATCGTGAATGCCGTCTCTTCAGCGTCGTTCGTCCAGTATTCGAATTCGTTCATGTCAGAGCCCCCCGTGCATTTCTTTCGCGGCCGCCTGGATCGCCCGGACGATGCGGTTGTGCGCTCCGCACCGGCAGAGTCCGTCCTCCATCCCTTCGAGAATATCCGCTTCGGACGGCCGGGGATTCTTCCGCAGGAGTGCATACGCGTTCATTATCATCCCCGGCGTGCAGTACCCGCACTGGAGCGCATCGTTTTCCACGAACGCCTTCTGGACGGGATGCAGCGGACCGTCGCCGGCGAGCCCTTCGATCGTCACGACATCTTTCGCTTTGACCTCTTTCACGGCGGTCTGGCAGGAGCGGACGGCCTCGCCGTTGACGATCACCGTACACGCGCCGCAAAAGCTCTCGCCGCAGCCGTACTTTGTTCCGGTCAGGCCGAGGTCCGTCCGGAGAACCCAGAGGAGCAACCGGTCGCTGTCGACAGTAACAACCGCGGGTTTCCCGTTTAGCGTGAAACGAAGGGTTTCTACCATGGAGAGCACTCCTTCCATCGTTCCTGGAAAGTCATCCTATCCTGAAGGATGTCATCGAAATCGCGCCGAGTTCGGTCCTGTCGTTGAAGAACGAGAGGCTCTCCCCTCCCTCCCTGAGCCCCAGCGCGTAGAGCAGAGGGATGTAATGTTCGGGGGTGGGGACGCCCATCTGCACCTCTCTGCCGAGGGATCGGTAATCGATGAGGCGCTCGCCGTTCTCACCCGCGATCAGCTTCTTCAGCGTCTCGTTCGCTTCCCTGGCCCAGTCGAAACCCTCCTTCGCCTGCCAGTCGATCATCCCGAGGTTATGCACCATGTTGCCGCTGCCGGCGATGAGTACTCCCTTTCTCCTCAGCGGGGCAAGCTCTTTCGCAAGGTCGTAATGCCAGCGGGGAGGCTTTGTGCTGTCGAGGCTGAGTTCAATCACCGGAATATCACCGCCCGGGAAAATGTGGCGGAACACGCTCCAGCATCCGTGATCGAGCCCCCATTCGAAGTCCAGCCCGACATCCGCCGACCTCACATTGCTCTTCGTCTCACCGGCAAGCTCCGGGCTTCCGGGGGCCGGGTACTGCACCTCATAGAGTTCCGGAGGGAACCCGCCGAAATCGTGAATTGTCGGCGGCTTCTCCATCGCCGTCACGTATGTTCCTCTCGTTTCCCAGTGTGCCGAGACGCACAGGACGGCCATCGGTTTCGGGAGGGCTTTCCCTGCTTCACGCCAGCCGCGGGAAAACTCGTTGTCGGTGATGGCATTCATCGGGTTGCCGTGGCCGACGAAGAGGACGGGCATCGGTTCGGCCGCGCCGGGCGGGGAAGCCAGATCCCTGAGACCGGAGCCGATATCAGTAATGTTCATGAGAGAAGGTCACTCCAGACCGTAGAATTTTCTGCATTCCGATTCCCTTCCCCGAATCACGCGCTTTCCTTTCATCGGGCCCCGGCTTTCGGTCACCACGGTGCACTGGTTCTCACCCTTCCCGCTCTCATAATAGGCAACCACCCAGTCGGCTGTTTTGCCGAGATTGTGCGCCGTCGCGGTGTTTGAGAACATGACGGTGAACTTCCATCCCTTCCGGGACGTCGCGAGTATCGGGAGCCAGGCCTTCTTCCCGGGGTTGAGGAGCTTCGGCGCGATGAGCTTGAGCCTGCGGGCGGCGGCTTTCTCCCTGTACTCCGCGTCGATCTCAAGTATGAGGGGGACAGGAATAAGGGGTGAGGAAGAGGGAGCCGGAGGATGCTCTTTCCTCGCCGCGTTCACCTTCTCCAGATCTTCCGGTTTGACCTCTTTCCGGAGGGATTCAAGGAGCTCTACCTGTCCCGATTTCACGTACTCTTCAATCAGGCCCGCGAGCCGATCCCCAACACCGGGGATCCCCTTGAGCGCGGCGGCACCTTTGTCCTTCACGAGTCTCCCGACGGGAGTCTTCGACAATCGGACGGATGAGGCGGCGTTTCTGTAGCTCCGCACGCGGAAGGGGTTCTCGTCCATGGCCGCCAGGTGATCTGCGATCAGGTCAAACAGTCCGGCGATCTGTGCGTTTGTCGGAGGAGGAGAGGGCATGGGGTCTTACCCAACGTGGGGGAATGCCCTTATAATAGGAATTGACGCCGGGAGATTCAATCCCAGGCGTTTTTCCCCCTGTTTACGCCGTACTTCCCACCACCCAGGAAGAAGAGGGCAAGCGCGCCAAACAGGACGAGGGCCGGCAGCTCGATTGCCCACCCTCCGCCTGCCGGATTGATTGTGAATATCTGGAGCCTGTGCACGAGAAGGAGCGCCACGACCATGTTGATGACGATTATCGCCGCTCCGATCCGGGCCCGGAATCCGAGGATCACCATTATCGGACCGACAACCTCGCCGATAAACACTCCGTAGGCGAGAAACCCGGGCAAGCCGAATTGCGCGAGAGGTCCTTTAAGCCAGTCGACGCCGGCGTGAATCTTGAAAATTCCATGCAAAACGAGCACAAATCCAATTGATAACCGCAGGACCAACTTTCCGAGGTCTTCAGATTTTCCGGCAGCCATATGGGTCCCTCCGGGGGAGGTGAGTGAATAGAGGTGCAACCGACACATCATTACACATGGAACAACAGACCGTTGCTTTGGCGAGTTCCTTCAAAACTGCCCGCCGCGCGGAATCCAAATCCGGATCCCATGCACACTGATGCGGCACTACCGGGGCGGAGGAAATTCGATTGAAAGCGAATATGCGCTGTCGGTAATGCACGGGAGAGAGACTTCGAGACGCGAGAGATCCCGGTCAAACCGGTATGCGGGGACGCCGGGACGATCGACCCGGGCAGACTCCAGGACGGCATTTCCGTTCAACCGGACAAAAGACGGCTCCCGCGCAGCCCCGTGAATCTCGACATCGTACGTGCGGTTCCTGAGCTTACCGGCAAACCACCCCTCTGAAGGGCCGATGGCGACACTCAGTCGCTCCCTTCCTTTCGATTCCGATATCGACTGCGTGAATTCCGTCAGTGCGAACGACCCTTTCTGGTACGCCGTTGTGTATCCGTCGTCTTCATAGAGAAACGCGGAATCGGGCTTCCCTCCCCCGGGATACACGCTGAGTGTCAGTGTGTCAAGATCCTTTTCGTCCGAATACTCCATCGGGGGGGCCATCGGAATAATGCTACCGGATCTGACAAAGAGGGGTATCCGTCCGAGCGGGGCTGCAACTTCATAAGAACTCCCCCCATGCACTACCTCGTCCGTCCAGAAATTCACCCAGTCCCCTTCGGGGAGATTCACCCGCTTCGTCCTCTCTCCCGCATTCACGACAGGGGAGACGAGAATATCTTCCCCCCACATATACGTGGAGCTCTCGTCCGCGAATCTGCCGTCATGCGGGTACATCATGATAAGCGGGCGGGCGATCGGAAGACCCGACTCGTAGTTCCTGAATGACATCGTGTAATTATAGGGAAGAAGCCTGTACCGGAGCATGAGCAACTCCCTGCAAATCCCCTCCGCTTCAGGTCCGAATCGCCACGGCTCTGTCGGAGCACCGTGGACAGATTCACCCGCTCCATGGGCCCGGGTAACCGGTGAAAACACCCCGAATTCCATCCATCGGATGTAGAGCTCGGCTGTCGTGGGGTTTCTCGCATACCCGCCGATGTCCGAGTTCTGGTACGCGAGGCCGGACATCCCCATGTTCAGGAGCATCGGGAGCTGAACCTGAAGCCCGCCGAAGCTCCGGGAGACGTCCCCCGACCATGTTATCACTCCGTAGCGCTGTATTCCTGCAAATCCGGACCGGGTGAGATTGAAGACACGCTGCCCCGGACGGAACCGGCTCATCCCCTCAAAGACAGTCTTCGCCCAGAGGAGATCGAAGATGTTATGGACTTTTTCGGCCGGCCCCACGAAATGTCTCATGTCCGCGGGGTGACGCTCGGGCTCCCCGAGATCGGTCCAGAGTCCCGCCACATATTTCCCGAGGAACGGGGGGTGCTTCTCCCACCACCACTCACGTGCAGCGGGATTCGTCATATCGAAGAGCGAAGCGTTGCAGCCACCGCACGACCACCACCTGTCGAGCATGTACGTATGACCGAGCGAGTCCATCGCCAGATAGCCGAGCCGGGACGCCGCGTCGAAGTTGACGGACGTCTGGACGACGTACGGCTCCGTGATCAGTATCGTCTTTATGCCGGTTCCAAGAAAATCTGACATCATCCTCTCAGGATCACGCCAGGCCGCCGTGTCCCAGCGGAGATCTCCCATGCGGGCAAACCACTGAAGATCGAGGACGATCGCGTCGCAGGGGAATGACCTCCTGCGCAGCGTGTCCACAATCGCGCGCGCCTCCGATTCATTCCTGTAGCGGTTTTTCGATTGGATGAACCCGAAGGCCCACCGCGGCGGCAGGGGCTGTCTCCCCGTGAGCCACGTGTACCGCTCGAGCTCCCCGGCGAGCGTCGGGGAAGCGATCACGTAATACGTGAGGACGCCGTCCCCGGCAGTGTACGACAAAACAGTGCTGTCGGATGCGCCGACGTCGAACCGGCCCCTGTACGTGTTATCGAAGTAGATGGCGTACCCCCGGGTCGATGCGATGAACGGAACGTTGATGTTCATCGTCGGGAGCGGAGTCGAATACCCGCCTGTCTGCGTGTTGTAGGAGTCGAACGCCTGACCACGCCTGTCAAGCCGGGTCCCACGCTCACCTGTCCCGTAGAAATGCTCATCAGGCCGGATCGTAAACCTCGCGATCTTCTCTCCATTATGCGAGGCCATTCCCCCGGGGGAGGGCTCCCGCGTAAGCTCACGTCCCGTAGAGTCGTAAAACGCCAGGCGGAGGGGGAATTTCCGGCACATGATGCGAAGCGCGGCCGACGAGACCGTGATCGTCGAATCGGTCTCGCCGACGCTGACCGGGACAGAGGGGGATGCCTCCCTGATGACCGCGAACGAGGAATCGGGGCGGCTCCCGGACGAAACGAGCATGTCAATCCTGACCAGGTCCGGCGCATAAAAGGAGACTGATACAGAGGAGGGGCCGGCGCTGATCGTGACGGTGGCCCCGGTGCGGCGGGATGCGGTGAAATTGCCGGGGGGAACCTGCGCGCGGCCAGGAGGCGGGACAAGCAGAGAACACGCAACGGCGAAGAGGCTCGCGATCACCGCGCATTCCGACCATACGCTGATGTTTTTTGCCGGCACAGGAAGAGATTCAGAAATGATAATTCAGCAGGGGAAGGATTTTCAATCCCGCGGGATTGTTCTCCGCGAAATTGAGAAGTCCGATCTGGAGACCATGCAGGCTGCCGGCATGGTTGAATATGCCGATCGAGATACCATTCTGTGTTTCGTACACCCGGTTGTACAGCCCCGTGATGATCCCGCTGGAGTTCTCAACCTGCGTCGTGATGACGTTCAGGTCGAGGCCGGACACGCTCTCCGCCCTTGTGCGAAATCCCGCAACCGTCAGGCCGGAGATCTCCTTTGTGCCTTCAACGGCCCCGGCAGTGATCGTCAATCCCGAGATCTCGTTCTTTGAGACTACCGCGGCGCCGGCGATTGTCACTCCCTGGATTCCCCCCACGCCGACGACGGCCAGTCCGGAGACCGTGATGCACTGTATCTGTCCCGGAGATACAACGGCGAGCCCGCCGAAGTTGACGCCGGCAATCCCCCTCGTGCCCACAAGCCCCAGCCCTCCGATGTTGATCCCGAGGAAACTTCCGGCGGACACGAGGCCGAGGCCGCCGAAGCTGATTCCGGTGACGTCGCCGTTTGATATCGTGCCGAGTCCGCCGAGAGAAATCCCCGTCATACCCTTCTGGCCGACAAGCCCCAGCGGCCCGATGGAGATTCCGGTCATCGCTCCGTTGCAGACGCACCCCAAACCGCCGAAATTCAGACCCGTGAGATCCCCCGTGACCACGGTCCCCATCCCGGAGAACGTGATGCCCGCAGCGTCACCAGAGGCCACCACCGCAAAGCCCCCGATGGAAACCCCGTTCAGGTTCCTGCCCCCGAACACGCCCCCCAGACCGAACGCCACGCCGTTGATCTCATCCCCCCCCGCGGCACCGAGACCAATTGCGAGCCCGTTTATCGTGCCGGTCATCTGTTCCCCCGGGACCCACAGAGTGAAATTGAGGCCGTTCACCTCGTCCAAGCAATCATCGCTCCAGTTGAACCGGAGACCGTCGTGGCGCGCCGAATTGCCGAAGCTGATGCCGTATCCGCTCGCGGGGATATCGAGAGACCAGTGCGAGCAGGGGGAGCCTGTCCCGGCGGCAACAATCGACGGGAAGAGAAGAAGCGAAAGGGCACAATGCCTGAAATGCGACATGAGGAGGACCCGGGGATTCGAATTTGGAAACGCAGGACACATGAACCAGCAACGCAGATTCACCTTCTTAACCTACCGAACTCCGCGGACAGACACAAGAGAAGCCCGAAAGGTCCTCCCGCGTCATATTTGTTATTTTCCCGTGTCAGCATCATACACGAGCCCCATCTCTTTCCGCGTTCTGTCAAGCAGCCGGATGAGCCGGAGACTGAAGTCCAGCGGCATCAACTCGCTCTCCTTCATTCCCTCCCGAAGGCAGCGCGTCACTTCTTCCGCTTCGTAGTTGTACCCGTTGCCGACGAAATCAAACGAGATCGTTTCCGTCCGGTTCTCCCCTTTCGTCAGCTCGACGGGGACGGGACAGAACCACATACGGGGAAGCTTCAGCCTCCCTTCCGTCCCGCAAATATGCGTCTCGACGGTAGAATTGACAATGAAGCTCGAGTAGAGCGTCGCGATGCGGCCGTCATCATAGCCGTAGATCAGCGCGAGGCTTTCGTCGACCCCCGTGCTCCCCATATGGGGGACGCAGGTTATCCGATCGGGCTCCCCCCAGAGAAGGAGCGTCAGGAACACGGGATAAATGCCGATGTCGAGGAGCGACCCCCCGCCCAGTTCCTTGTTGAACGCCCGGTGCTGAGGGTCGAACCGGTTAAACACGCCGAAGTCGGAATCGATGTGGCGGACTTCCCCGAGCGCCCCGGAAGCGACAAGTTCAAGCACGCGCCGGATCGAGGGGTGAAACCGGGTCCAGAACGCCTCCATAAGAAAGACGCCGTTCTCCCGCGCGGCCGCGATCATGCGGAGAACTTCGCGTTCATTCATCGCAAACGGCTTTTCGCAGATCACCGCTTTGCCGTTCTTCATGCACATCACAGAGTTCTCGCAATGGTACGGATGAGGCGTCGCGACGTAGATGACGTCGATCCCGGGAGCGGCGGCGAGCTCCTCATACGAACCGTATGCAGTCGCGACATTGTACCTGCGGGAAAACTCCACGGCCTTCTCCTTCGACCGCGAAGCGACCGCGGTGAGCGCCGCTCCCGGGACGACCGAGAGACCCTCGGCCATCTTCCCCGCAATCATACCCGTGCCTAGGATTCCCCATCTGATCTTTGTTTCCATCGCCCGCATTCCTTTCTCAAACGGTGGACAGGCTCTGATACAACGGGAGGCGCCGGACGGAGGCATTGCCTGTGCACGGCAATTCAACCTCCCCTTTCACCGAAAACTGCGCTACAGTCAATCCGCGTCGTTCTTCTGTACCGGATTCGCCATGACGTATCCCTGTTGTTCTTCCGAATAGAGCCTGAGAGGGTTGTCGCCCGCGACGGCGACCCTGTTACCGGGGGAGCACTTCAAAGAGCTGTTCCCCAGCGCTGTCTCCGCCGCCCGAAAACTGTATGACACCCCGGTTGTCCGCGGTCCGCGTTCCGACAAGGCGGCGGTTGCAGTAGATCCCGTACTCCCGATTCGCGGGGAGATCCATCACCTCGTGTGACACCACGTTTATCGATGACGGATTTTTCTCCGTCCACCGCCGGCTGCCGGACCATTCACGTATCGTCACCTGGATGCGATTCACGCCCGGGCCTGAGAGGGCCATCGCCGGTCGTGTGGAACTCCCGGCGTACCAGAGAAAGCGGTCGCCTTCGGAGGCGAGCGCGAAGTCGCCGGACGAGCTTATTTTGAATCCTCCGACGGCGATGGCGTTCAGAGCCCCGTTCAGCTCAATGTCGTATTCGACCCCCCTGAGCCGGTAGCGGAGCCGCGTGCCGAACAGATCCTGCGACAGATGGGGATCGAGGTAGAGCCTGTTGTACCGGGGCTGTATCCCGTAAATATCCCGGTAGAGGCCGGTGATCGCGGAGGCGTTCCCCGCGAGAATATCATCCCCCGCTCCCTGTTGCGTGCCGCGCAGATAGCGCTGAAACGCCAGCCCGTCCTGCCTGTACCTGCCGATGACGTTTCTGACATAGCGGAGCGCGATGTCCGGATGGTCCGCGGCATACGCACGGACGCCGAGCTCTCCCCACGAAAGGAAAAGATCGCCGTTTTCGTACGCCGGAAACGGATAGTTCAGATCGTGCGCCACTCCGGGTTCGTAAGGGAACATGCAGACCGGCCAGAAGAACAGCCTCTCCTTCTGCATCTGAAGTTGTATCTCGCCGAGTATCACTGCTCGGCGCCACGGGTCGTCGCAGAGACCGTACGCGATGGCCATGAAATTCACCGGCGTCACGAGATTGCCGCCGCAGACGGTGCTGTCCTTCTCCCGCCAGTGAACATAACAGCCGGTCGAGTCCTGCCAGAACCCCCCCTCCGCCGTTGACTTGTTAAAGTTCCTTTTGAGGCCGGCGGCGAAGGCGCGGTACCCGTCCGCTTTCGCGGAATCGCCCATGAGGGCCTCGAGCTCCGACCACCGATCGAGCGCATGATAGAGCTCGGCGTTGACGAACGCGTTTTCCCCCGACGCCCAGATCACGTCGAGCCAGTCGCTCCCCTTTTTCTCCCTGTGTGAACCCGTCATCATCTCCACGAGCGAATCTCTATCCGTGTCCCGGTTCAGCATGAAATCCAGCACCTTCTCGCACGACTGCTTATGGGTCCGCAGCCACGCGACGTCTCCCGACTGATCGAATTCGTCCGCGACATTGATCACAAAATCCGGATTCGAGTCAAGAAGGATCCCCCACTGCGCCTCGTAGAAGCCGAGCGTGTCGGCGGTGCCCGGCATGGCATCCTCATCGGTATACGCCCAGCGGGATTTCACCCTCCCGTCGGGGAGTATGGCATGATCGCGGTAATAGTCGAGACACTTCGCGTACCCGGCCGTGTAGTTCACGTCGTCGATCGCCACGTTAAACTGGGCGATATACTGCTCGTGCAGGCAGATGGGCCCGTAGGGTGTATGCCAGCTGTTCCCCCCGTAATGCCGTGAGTCGATGACGCCGAGACGGGCGATCGTGTTCAGTATCGACGTCACCGCCTCCCCGTCGATCCCGCGGAACGTCCCCCGCCCGAGCTCATCCTGCGCGGAAGGAGAGGAGATCCGAAGCACCTGCCGGTAGTGCCCGGCCGGATATCCCGTGGTCTGCCAGACATCGGCCGACCCGCGGATAAACCGCCTTCGATGCGTCGTTGAGTCGAACCGGTACGCGAGTTCCGACGGAGAGAGAGAGAATGCGCACGTGAGGGAGGAGTCGGCCCGGGAGAGTGTTACCGCGGAGGATCCGCCGACCTGCCGGGAGCCGATTTCCAGACAGCACTCATCGCCGGCCTTCCAGAACTTGAGCAGATCGGTGTGAACCCCGTAAGCGAGCGCGGTGTCATTGAACAGCCTGAACCAGGCGACCCCGCCGTTCCCGAGAAGGGCGGCGTCAAATTCACGTATGCTGCCGAACCCGAACGCCGGGAAGGCGTTGCCGTCAATGTTCAGCGCCTTCGGGAGCACCCTGTCGATGGTCCAGAGGATGGACTCGCCGTCAAACGCGAACGTCCACGATTCATCGACAACAGTATCGCCGCACGAATAGCGGATGTTCGAAATACTTACCGAGTCCTCTCCGGAGAGGACACGGGGATCGCCGCGGAGGCTGCGCGACGTGTACCATACGGGGCCCATCCGGATCCCGGAGTATGCGCCCTGACCAGTTCCGACAGGCGATTTCGAGCCGATCCAGATGCTGTCGAGCCTGCAGCCGCCGTTCAGATTGATCCTCAGCCCCAACCGGCCGTTTTCCAGCCGGATTGTCCGTTTCGCGCCGTCAGCACGTATGGCAGGGGCGCCCCCTTCGTCCGCATCGCCGGCTCCTCCGGCAGCGATGCGTGTGACGCAGAGGATCGCGACAGGAATAATCCAGTGTCGTATTCTATGACTCATTCATGTATCCCGGGTTCGTGTCACGTAATAAACGCAAAGGAACAGCGGTTTCCTACAGATCGCACATGGACGTGGGGGGGATGCGGTCAGTGCGCCGCGGCCCGGAGGAGAACGAGAACCACGCCCTGGGGACGGACAGTGGCTGAGAATCCGTCCACGGCAGGAGGGAGATCCTTCCCTCGCCAGAGATCACGGACAGACTGCTTCCCGCTCAGCCCCAGCACAGCCCACGAGGCCGTCACTTCAGCGGCGGCTTTCCCGCGATTGAAGAGGCCGAGTGCCTTCGATCCGTCTTCCATATCCTTCGCCATCAGAAACGTCGTGTCGCTTGTCATCGCGACCGCGGCGCACTGGCCGAGGGGGTCCTGATCGACGTCGATGACCTCGGGATTGCACAGCACGTTCAGCGTGAAGGGATCGAGCCGCCCCATCTCCCCGCTGTAGAAAAGGGGGGACGCCATCAGGCACCAGAGGGACATGTAGGCATACTGTTCATCCGGGGAGAATTTGCACGGAGCAGGCATTCCGCCGCCGGCGGCGCGGGCATCGCCTATGAACCCGATCTGTATATAGTCAGGGTCGTTCCAGGACCCGGGGCGCGACCATGCCCTGTGCCCGGCATTTTTCAGCGCAACATCGAATATGCGGTCCAGTTCGACTCCGAGGTCGCCCGCCGTGCGCCATAATTGACCTCCTGTCGACTCCCCCCACTCCCAGACGTTTCCCATCCCGTACTGGCAGAGATTGAGAACGATGTCACGGCTTTGAGCCCTGAGGATATCCCCCATGATCCGGTACGGCTTGATGAGCGCGGCCCTGCTGTTGTCGCCGCGGGCAACCTGGCCATAGGAACACCAGTCGTACTTCAGAAAATCGAACCCCCACGCCGCAATCTGATGCGCGTCCGCGGCCTCATGCCCCCAGCTCCCGGAAAAGCCCGCGCAGGTCTGAGGCCCGGGAGACGTGTAAATTCCCGCCTTCAGGCCCAGGCGGTGTATGTGCGCCGTGAGCGCATTCATGTCGGGGAAGTGCCGGTTGGGAAGGATGTTCCCTGCGGCGTCGCGGAGCGGCCCGACGCGGAGAGGATCGGGATTGGACGAGCTGTTCATCCAGCAATCATCGATGTTTACGTACTGGTATCCGGCGTCGGCCATCCCGGTCGCCACCATAACGTCTGCCGCTTCGCGGACGAGCGAATCGGTGATGCGGCCGTAATGAGCATACCAGTGGTTCCATCCCATGGGGGGGGTAAGGGCCAGCCTCTCACCGCTCACGATCCGCAACCTGCGCTCCGACCTCCCGTGTCCGTTCGCGGCACCGAGCGTCACGGCATACTCACCTGCCGGCGGCGCACTCCCGCTGATTATGCCGGCCGATTGATCGATACGGAGCGTCGGGGGGAGATTCTCGGTCCGGAACAGGATCGGGCGCTCCCCCGTGCAGGGGATCCTGTAGAGAAACGGGTTCCCCGGGCGACAACCGTAGACGCGGGGGCCGTTTATGCGCGGAGCAGGGCCGGGCGCGGGGGTCAGTATGAACACAGCGTTCGAGGAGTCACCCAGGTTGAACCGGGATGCCTCCTGTGCAAACAACATGCAGGATGGGAAGAGAGAAAAGGCGCAAAGAAGACCAGACACCGGGAGAGATAGCGGAGAGATTTTCATGTCCAGCATCAAGAAGTGAGCGCTCACCACGGTAACGAACGAAAGAGTGTAATGATTACCTTATCAAAGAGCCAGAAACGGGCGGCAGATTGCGCTGACACGCGAACACTTGATTCGCTTGGAATCCGTCGTAACATTATATATATTGGAAACGTAAAATACGATATAAGTTTCCATGATGCTCACCGGCCAGATTGCGATAATTTAGCTCAATATCGGACGAATACGGCACGTCATACAGGAGGCCGAACAATGGGGGAGTCAGAAGACAGGGAACGGATTCTTGAAGCGGCCGCACACCGGTTCATGGAACTGGGAATCTCGAAAGTGACGCTCGATGAGATCGCGTCAGACCTCCGGATGAGCAAGAAGACAATGTACAAGTACTTCCCGAGCAAGGAAGACCTCCTCAAAAATATCATCCACGCGAGAATAAAACGGAACGGAAAACGTTTTACAGATATCATGGGTTCCCGCAAGCCGTTCGGAGAGAAGTTGCAGGAGATATTCACGTTCGCCGGGAGGGAGTTCAGCGCCGCGAGCAAGCAGTTCGTCGCAGACCTCCGCCGGTTCTCACCGGAGTTGTGGGAAGAAGCGGACGAATACCGCAGAAAAACGATCGTCACGAACGTCAGGAACATGATCGAGCAGGGGAAGGAGGAGGGGATGATCAGAAAAGACCTCGAATCCGACCTCTTCGTCCTCGTGTTCCACAGCGCGGTCCAGAACATCATGACGCCGCAGACGCTCTCGGAACAGCCCTATTCGACGGTCCAGGCATTCCAGGGGATACTGAGGATCATATTTGAAGGGGCGTTCACACCGGACGCCCGCGCGACAATTCACATGGCAGGGCAAATTCCTACTGAGTTTTCCATCGAGAGGTAGCAACGTCATGAGATTCATATCCTGTGTTCCCGTCCTTTTCATTCCTCTCCTCGTCCTGAGCGGGTGCAGCGACCCGCACCACGGAATGCTCGACGCTTCCGGCACGCTTGAGTCCGTCGACGTCAACGTCGGCGCAAAGGTCCCCGGACAGATCGTCAGCCTTCTCGTCGACCAGGGGAGCAGGGTTCGTGCGGGCGACACGCTCGCGGTTCTCGATCAGTCGACGCTCACGATGCAGTGGGAGCAGGCGAAGGCGGGTGTCGATCTCGCCCGCGCACAGTACCAGATGCTGCAGAACGGCGCCCGCTCCGAGGACATTTCCACGGCGGGGGAGTCCCTCCTCCAGATGGAATCAACGCTCAAGAACGCAACCGACGATTACGATCGGATGAAGTCTCTCCTGGCGTCGCACAGCGTTACGCAGAAACAATTCGACGACGCGGAATCGCGGTACACCGTCGCCAGAGCGCAGTACAACACCGCAAAACAGAATCTTCAGAAGATGAGAAGGTTTGCGCGGCCGGAAGAGCTCGACGCCGCCAAAGCCCGGCTCGAGCAGGCGCAGGCGGGGGCGGACCTGCTCCACGAACAATTGACCGACGCGTGCATACTCGCCCCCGTGGCAGGCATCGTGACGCACAAGCCGGTTGAAACGGGAGAGCTCATGAGCGCGGGTTCCACCGTCGCGACGATATCCCGGCTCGATACGCTCAACCTGATGATCTACGTGAGCGACACCGACCTCGGAAAGGTGAAGCTCGGAGGCCTCGCCGACGTCGTCGTCGACACGTATCCCGACCGGTCGTTCCCGGCCCACGTCGTCTATATCTCGCCGATCGCGGAGTTTACGCCGAAGAACATACAGACAAAAGAGGACAGGACGAAACTCGTCTTCGGGGTCAAGCTGGAGGTCGACAACCACGAAGGAGTCCTCAAAGCGGGAATGCCTGCAGACGCGTACCTCCACTGATGGACGCTCCGGAGAAAGGCGTGAACGCGATCGCGATCGTCTCGGCGCGCAAGAAGTTCGGCGACGTCGTCGCCGTCGACGACCTGTCGCTGGATGTGCGGAAGGGGGAGATGTTCGCGCTCGTGGGGCCCGACGGGGCGGGGAAGACCACCGTCATCCGGATGCTCTGCGGGGTCATCCGTCCGACATCCGGGTCGATCCATGTCCTCGGCTATGACGTCACCAAAGAGCCCGAAGAGGTCAAGAAGCGGATCGGATACCTCTCGCAGAAGTTCAGCCTGTACGGAGACCTGACGGTAGACGAGAACATCGAATTCTTCGCGGAAATACACGGCGTCACCGGATACAAAGAGCGGAGGAACGAGCTTCTTGAATTCACCCGGCTGACGCCGTTCAGGGGGCGCCTTGCCGACAAGCTCTCAGGCGGGATGAAGCAGAAGCTCGCCCTTGCCTGCACGCTCATCCACACGCCGGAAGTCCTCCTTCTCGACGAACCGACAACCGGGGTGGACCCGGTCTCACGAAGGGATTTCTGGAAGGTCCTTGCGCATCTTCTCAAGACCGGGATGACAATCGTCATGACGACGCCGTATCTCGACGAGGCGGAGCGGTGCAACCGGGTCACAATGATGAGCGCGGGGAACAACCTCGTCACCGGCACGCCGGCTGAGCTCAAGAAGGTGATGAAGGGGGAAGTCGTCGAACTCATCTGCGCGGACGTCCGGGGTTCCTTTGCGCGGGTCCGCGCGATGCCGCTCGTGAAGGAAGCACAGGCATTCGGAGACCGGATGAATATCCTCGTGGGGAATGCGGGGCGGGACGTCCCACCCCTTCTCGGGAGCATGAAAACGGAGCATATCGACGTGGAGTCATGGAGGGTCGTTCCCCCGTCGCTCGAAAACGTCTTCATCTCACTTATGACGGAACAGGCGGCAAAAGGAGGCAATGCCGAACAACTTGCCGTTCCGGATACCGGCGCGCACTCCGCAGGAGATACGCAGGAAGGCGTCCGCGCATGACCGGGATAACGATCGACACTCGCGATCTGACGAAGAGGTTCGGCGACTTCACCGCCGTCGACAGGATCTCGTTTGACGTGAAAGAGGGAGAGATATTCGGATTCCTGGGGGCAAACGGGGCCGGAAAGTCGACCGCCATCCGGATGCTCTGCGGGCTGCTGGAACCCACATCCGGGACCGCACACGTCGGGGGATTCGATATCAGCAAGGATCCTGAAAGGGTGAAAGCCACGATCGGGTACATGTCGCAGAAGTTTTCCCTCTACGAGGATCTGACCGTCGGGGAAAACATCGAGTTCTCCGGCCGCGTGTACGGGATGAGCTGGGACGATATCAGGGAGAGGAAGAAGTGGGCGCTCGACGTCACGAACCTTGCCGGGAGG
>Ga0182021_10000064_pt1 | contig 92601 bp, 94 predicted proteins | sample 612E3MmetaG_FD_120493 | JGI IMG/M metagenome (GOLD analysis project Ga0182021, IMG submission 120493) | Permafrost microbial communities from Stordalen Mire, Sweden - 612E3M metaG (Illumina Assembly) | ecosystem: Environmental > Terrestrial > Soil > Wetlands > Permafrost | place: Sweden... | reverse complement strand
TATCGGCCGCGTTCTCTCGGGCTACAACGATCTCATCGTCGCCAGGACCAGTCGCCACCAGACCTGCGTCCAGCTCGCTGAAAGTGCGCGTGTGCCTGTCATCAATGCCATGACCGACCTGCTGCATCCCTGCCAGATCCTTGCCGATGTGCTGACGCTGGAAGAGGCCGGTCGCTTCGGCCCGTCCACAAAGATTCTCTTCATCGGCGATGGAAACAACATTGCAAACTCCTGGTTGGAAATCGCCGAAAAACTTCCGTTTCACCTTACGCTTTGTTGTCCTCCGGGCTACGAACCGCACCCGCAGATCCTGGAGCAAGCGAAGGCGGAAGCGCCTGATCGTGTGGAGCTCGTTCGTGAACCTGCAGAGGCCGTCCGCGATGCGGATGTGGTGTACACGGACGTCTGGCCCAAAACGGGAGAGGAGAGCGCCAGGATCGCGCACGTTTTCAAACCCTACCAGGTGAACAAGACATTGTTGGGGAAGGCGCGAAAGAACTGTCTTGTCATGCACCGCCTCCCAGCCAACCGTGGCGAGGAGATCACCAGCGACGTCCTTGATGGGAAGGCATCCCTTGCGCTGGCCCAGGCCCAGAACCGCCTTCATGTCCAGAAAGGAACCATCGCATTTCTCCTGGGATTGGGGTGATGGATATGTGCGCTAATGTGGTCATTGCCTACTATTGTGGACGGCGAGAAGCGTTCAGACCCCCCATTCCGGTCTGTCCGGGCCAAAAGCCGACTGGCACGAGGGTTGGTGGTACCTTCTCCAGGTGGCACTGATCATCACGCAAAGGTCCGGCTATGAAAAGACTTCTGATCATACTCGCATTGGGCTTCATTCTCTCCCCTGCTTCGTTGGCGCAGGATGAGGTCAATTTCGGAGTCTTCTATTCTTCCTTGAGTCCGTATGGCGAATGGATCTCCCTTGACGGGGGGTCGTATGCATGGCGTCCGACCGGCGTAGAAAGCGGATGGCGGCCGTACTTTGTCGGCAACTGGGCATGGACGGATGACGGCTGGTGCTGGGTTTCCGAGGAACCATGGTCGTGGGCAACATATCACTATGGGCGATGGTATTGTGACGATTTCTATGGTTGGGTCTGGATCCCCGGATATGAGTGGGCTCCCGCGTGGGTCGAGTGGCGTTATGGAGATGCCTGTGTGGGTTGGGCTCCTTTGGGTCCCTATGCAGTGTACAGCGCCGGATGGGGAATCCATTACCGGAGATATTGGGCGACGCCGTCATTCTACTGGTCGTTCGTTGATTGCAGGTATGTATCAACTCCCTACATCAACAGGTATGTGTACAGAAACGAAGAAAATGTGAGGTACATCGGGCGCACGCGGTCCGGCGGAAGCGTTCGGTATGAAGGAGGAAGAATCATAGCGAGGGGGCCGGAACGTGAGTTTGTGGAACGAAAGGGAAACATCCGCGTCGAGCGAGCGGATTTGGTGGACGTCCACGAGCGCGGGCAGGCCGGCGTTTTCCGGGAGGGGGGAAGCGAACGGGTGGCAGTCTATCGGCCCCGGGTGAGCGAGAACAATCGCGACGGGGCGATCCGCCCGGAGCGCGTGCGCGGCAATGACCGGCCAGTAGCGCTGGACACGAAGGGAACCGACGTCCGCAGGGCGGACACAGAGGGCGGTGTCCAAAGAGACTATCGTCGGGCGGAGGAGTACCGCCAGCCCGTCCAGGTGGAACGCAGTCCGAACCGTACCAACCAGATCGATGCGAGCCGTCCCCAGATAACCCCGACACATCCCACACCGGCCGTGACGCGTCCATCGTCGAACCGACCGGCACCGGTGTATCGTCCTACCTATGCACCGCGGCCACCGAGAAACGGTGCTTCCGTCAGCCCGCCTCCGCAACAGCGACCGTCGCCGCGTGTACAGACCGCAAGACCGCCGACTGAGACGCCGAAGGCGGAGACGCCAAGGGGGGGAGACCGTCGAACGAGGTAAGAAACAGAACGGCCGCCAAAAGGCGGCCGCCGTATTCTGAGGGGACAAGAAGAGCGCAATCTACGAAAGAGGCGAAAGGAGTGCCTTCTTTCGCAGCAGGATGTATTTGAGACGCCAGCCGTTTACCACAAAAGTCTGACCCTTCCCCTCTTCGCGGACAGCGTACTTGTCTGCTCCCTTCTCCTGATAGATCGACAGCGATGCTGTCCCGTCCATCGCGTGCACGGTGATGATCGCCAACGGCTTCAGCGGTGGGGAGAGTGCCGTGTCAACAAAGTCGTCCGCGGTCAGTGATGCAAGTGCGGCGAGCAACGTCCTTGCCGTCCTCTGGTTCGTGGTATCCCTTCCGATCATATACACCGTGTCCACCCGCGTGACGGCAAAAGAGGTGTCACCATAGTGAAAAACCACGTCGGTAATTGCATCAGGGCTGGTGCGCACGACGGCCTTGTCGCGCCATTCATTCGGATTCCGCTCGAACATCACGGATTGAACGCCGGTTGCGGCATACACCTCGTTCGCCCCGTCTTTCCGCACATAGGTCTGTCCATACGTGGCGGACTGTTTTCCCGCCCGGAAAGAGACGGAGGCCCCTCCCCGGAGGACGAGTCGGATATGGGTTCCTGTCGAGTCGAGCCGAAAGATTCCCTGTTTCGCAGGGTTTGCCGAGATGAGATCGTTCAACTCGATCAGGCGGATGTTGCGTATCGTGGAAGCAACGGCCGCTGTGTCGGCAGGGTAGCGCACCGGCTCCTGCAACACCCAGTCGCCGTTCACTTTTGCCAGAACGACGCGTGATGCCGGCCTGACAATCTCGAATGTCTCGACAAGGGAGGGATCAAATTCCACAAATGTCTTGCCGGCGTGATCCGCCAGACTTCTTTCGCCGGGGAGATGCATGACAACGTATGTGGCTGCGGCCAGCACAGCCGCTGCCACGAGGATGATCCAGGTGCTCTTCTTCATGCGTGTTCTTCTGCCGTTGTTGAAGCGTGCCGGTTTACTCGCTCTTCTCCATCGCCTCGAGCGTCCTCCGTCGTGCCCTTTTGATTCTCCACCGCAGGAGACCGTACCCGATCACAAGAAGGGGTGGGATGATCAGGTTTGCATATTTCACCATGCTCCGTGTTCCATCGGAGACGGGGTCAAGTTGTTTCATGCTTTCCTGACGCGTACGTATCGTGATGAGACCCGCGTCGTCGACGAGGTAGTCAACGATATTTGCGAAGAATGCGATGTTGTCCCGGTTTCCCCCCATGTATTGGTCGCGCGCGAAGTCGCCGTCCCCCAGGATCACAATCCGCGTTTCAGGGCTGCTCTCCTGCACCGAAGCCGCCGGAGCGGCTGAACCCGCAGCAGTATCGGACGGCACGGCTTTCCCTTTATACGCGCTTGTAAACTTCCCGTCAATCACCGCTGCAAGCGGAATCTCCGATTCCGCAAAATCGGTCCGCGTAAAGTGCTGCATAGGGTCGTACGCAAATCCGCTTGTCATCCGCCCGCTTTGTTTCGATGAGCGGAGCAGGATTTCGGCACTCAGCCCTTTGGCGGCGGCATCGGCGGTGTCGATGGAACTCGCAAAGAAAAGGACGACGCGCTGGAGATCCTTCACCATGGCGTTTCCCTTGCTGAAGTTGCTGACAAGGGGAAGGTAGGGGAAGGGAACCTGTGACTGCATGGAGAATCCGTACTGCTGCTGGACGATGCTGATGCTGGCGCACTGCGCGTCCCGCACCAAATCGGTGTTCACCCGGGCGCCGTAGGAAGCGAGGAGGTCATCGAGGCCCAGCGTCAATTGCCGGCCGTAGCCCTGCTGGAGGTTGGCGTCGATGGCATTCAGAAGGAATGCAATGCGACCGCCCCGCATCAGATACTGGTCGACCTGAAATTTCTGCGATTCGGTGAACCGGTCCGTCGGTGCCATGACCACCAGGACGGCGATGTCCGTGGGCACCGGCGTGTTCTTGCTGACGTCGACCGTTGCAAACTGGTACTGCTTCCGCATGGTTTCCTGCACGGTGCGAAGCTCTTTCATCTCCGGTTCACCGTGGCCTGTCAGGAATCCAACCTTGAGAGCGCCCCTTGAGGTAAGACGTTTCATCGTGCTGCTGATCTCATACTCCAGACCTTCCGGGTGCTGGACGATCGGGATCACCTCCTTCTTGTCCTCGTACAGAAACACGATCCCCATGTATGCGCGCTGGACCTGCGCTTTGTCCTCTTTGATCACCTGGATTTGCACCGGTGAGACACCCGCTTGCTGGGCTTCCGCCTCGGTCTTTTCCCCCGACGGATCGATAAATTCGACCACCAGATTTCCGCGGGCGTACGCCTTGTACTCGTTGAGCTGGTCGAGGAGCATTCGGCGGTTGTTATTATAGGGGGCCGGCAGGTCGTCGGTAAAGTATGCCTTGATGGTGACTTTGTCGTCAAGATTCCGCATGAGCGTCCTGCTGGCATCGGAGAGCGTGTAGAGCCGGTTGCGCGTCAGGTCGATCCTGTCAAAGATGCGGACTGAGACGATGTTCAGGAGAATGAGGATAACAAAGACAAGGGCAATCCTCAGAAGCGACTGCGATTTCATCGAACGTCTTTTCATAGTCGTTTCCTCACCATTTCCGCCGTTCGAGGGATGTCGTCGCGAGGAGCAGCGCAAATCCCAGGACTGATCCGAAGTAGATGAGGTTCCGGGAATCGATGACGCCCCGCGCGATGTTCTCGAAATGGTAGTCGATGGAGATGAATTCCAACGTCGAGGCAACCGCGGGAGGAACGAACACCAGGACCTTGTCGGCCATGAAAAGCGCCAGGATGATCAACAGGCTCACAATAAACGCCACGATCTGGTTCTCTGTGATGCTCGAAGCAAAAATGCCGATGGCGATGTAGACACCTCCCATCAACAGGAGGCCGAGATAGCCGGTGATCACGGGTCCGGGGTCAGGACTCCCGAGCGCCGAGAGAGTTATCAGGTAGATCAGCGTCGGGGCGAGCGCAGCCGCGAGAAGAGTCCAGGCCGCGAAGAACTTCCCAAGAACAATTTCCACGTCTCTCACCGGCCTCGTCGCCAGAAGCTCAAGGGTCCCTGATTTCTTCTCTTCTGCCAGGAGGCGCATGGTAATGGCCGGGACAAAGAAGAGAAACACGAGGGGGACGAGTTCAAAGACGATCCGCAGAGAGGCGACATTGATCAGAAAGAGGTCGCTGGTGAAGAACCACCCGACGATTGCGAGGAAAACCACGATGACCACATAGGCCACCGGTGACTGAAAGTACGAACGGATTTCCTGGCGGTAGATCGGGCCAACATTGGAAAGCGAAAAAGTTGCCATGGGTGTGTTATGTCGTCGTAAGGGTGTGGAACACTTCTTCAAGACTTGTGATGCGGCGCTGCATTTCCAGAATAATCCATCCCTCCGAGACCGCCATACGGAAGAGCGATTCCCGGACATCGTTCCCCTTCTCCGCGTGGATCTCGAATTTGCTGACATCGCCGGTGTGCGACAGCAGTGCAACGTCATTGACGTAGGCGACGAGCTTGAGCTTCGGTATAATCTCTTCGATGGGACGGATCGATGAGGTCTTCAGTTCCAGGCCGATCTCTTCTGCTCCCTGGAATGTTCGCTGAAGCTGCTCCGGGGTCCCATTCGCGACGATGATGCCGTCGTTGATGATCAGCACCCTGTCGCACGTCGCTTGAACTTCGGAAAGAATGTGCGTGGAAAGAACGACGGTCTTGGCCCGGCCGAGTTCCTTGATGAGCGTACGGATCTCCACGATCTGATTCGGGTCGAGGCCGCTGGTGGGCTCGTCGAGGATGAGGACGTCCGGGTCGTGAATCATGGCCTGCGCGAGGCCGACGCGCTGCCGGTATCCCTTGGACATCTCCCCGATGTCTTTGTGACGGACGGCTTCGAGACCGCAGACGTCCACCATCTCCTTGACCCGCTGTTGCATGGCGTTCCCCCGCAGTCCATGGAGCTCGGCGGCGAACTCAAGGGAGTCGAGGGCATTCATATCGAAATACAGCGGATTCATCTCCGGGAGATAGCCGATCTTCTTCCGGACCTCGAGCGAATGCTCCCTGACGTCCATGCCGTCGACGTCGACCGTTCCGGATGTCGGGGGCATATAGCAGGTAATGATCTTCATCGTTGTTGTTTTCCCGGCCCCGTTGGGACCGAGAAAACCGAGGATCTCGCCGGTCTTGACATCAAAGGAGATATCATTGATGGCCGCACGGTCCCCATATCTCTTCACAAGGTTACGCACACCGATAGACATGGAGTCAGCAAGAATGTGTCAGGGATAGTGGCATGAGAAGATGCATGCAGGAGGTCAGTATATTCACGAAGAAGAGAAGAATCAACTGGGTGTGGGAGGGCGGGGAGGTTTCGACCGGCTCATACGCCGAGCCGCGAATATCGTCCCCGTTTCCAGTATGGCGACGCCCAGTCCAGGGAGAAGGAAGATCGTCATTTGCGATGCATGAGCTGCGTTCCACACCGACCGGTCCGCGACAATCAACAGGGCGAAGAGAATACCGCCGAGGAGAAGAGGGAGCGCGGGAACAACGACAAGCCAGCGAATGCGCAGAAAGAGCCCTGACGCGGCGGCGATGAAGAAGACTCCTGCCAGAGCGTAAAACGTCCCTTCCGAAACGTGGGACGTCTGCGCCGCGGGAGGTGAAACAACGCCGAGGACAAAGGAGGTGATGCCGGCGAGGGCATTGATCGTGATGCACGTGACACGTACCATGGAAGCGTCTTTCCTCTGCCGCTGTACCGCCTATCGCGGGATGATCATCCACGAGAGGAGGTAGCCTACCAGCATGGGAATCACGGCGGTGACGAGGGCAACAGCGACCACCACCAACCTGACAATGGTTGGGTCTACCTCGAAATACTCCGCAAGACCTCCGCACACCCCCGCGATCTTCCTGTCCGTCGAGGACCGACGTAGCCTCTTCATGGTGTTTTTTGCCTTCCTGCTCTCTGGCGATATTGAGAAAGATAGGAAATTCCGGCTGCAGAGGCAAATCGAAACATTGAGCTTGAAGAGGGAATTGGCTACGTTAGAGTCATCATGGGAAGAGAGGAGGCCCGTTGGAATACCGAAAACAAATGCTTGTCGTGGGAGACAGAATCCTGCTTCAGCTCGACGACGGGGAAGACAAGACCAAGTCGGGTTTGTATCTCCCCGCGTCCGTACGAGAAAGGGAAAAGGTCGCCACCGGGCGCGTGGTGAGGGTCGGCCCCGGGTATCCGATCCCGAATCCGAATTACACGGATGACGAGCCGTGGTCGACACCCAGGGAGCCGATGCGGTACATTCCGCTGCAGGCGAAGGAGGGGGACTATGCCATGTTCCTTCGTGAACAGGGGGTCGAGGTGGAATTTGAAGGAAAGAAGTACCTCATCGTCCCCCAATCGGCGGTCCTGCTGCTGGTCCGGGACGAGATCAGCGAAGTGTAACAAAGAACCGGCCCCGCGACTGTTTGTTGCCGCGGGGCCGGAATGAACATGGTGAACGAGACAGATGCCGCTTACGCGACGGTGATCTCCTTGGCGAGATACACGTCCTGAATTGCGTTGAGAAGTGTCGCGCCGTCCTTCATCGGCTTCTGAAATGCCTTCCTGCCCGAGATCAATCCTGTTCCGCCCGCCCGCTTGTTGATCACCGCAGTCTTCACCGCTTCCACGAGATCGTTCGCACCCGAGGGACCGCCGGAGTTGATCAGGCCTGCCCTTCCCATATAGCAGTTTGCAAGCTGGTATCGGGTCAGATCGATCGGATGGTCCGTCGTCAGTTCAGAGTATACCTTCTTGCTCGTCTTTCCGAAATTAAGCGCCGTATAGCCGCCATTGTTCTCCGGAAGCTTCTGTTTGATGATATCCGCCTCGATCGTCACGCCGAGATGGTTCGCCTGACCAGTGAGGTCTGCGGAAACATGGAAATCTGTTTCCTTTGTCTTAAACGCGTTGTTCCGCAGGTAGCACCAGAGGATCGTGGCCATGCCGAGCTCGTGGGCGTACTTGAACGCGGAACTCACCTCCTGGATCTGCCGTTTCGATTCCTCGGAGCCGAAATAGATGGTGGCACCGACTGCGACAGCGCCCAGATCAAATGCCTGGTCGACATCGCCGAACATGATCTGATCGTACGTGTTCGGGTAGGAAAGAAATTCGTTGTGATTGAGCTTCACAATGAAGGGGATCTTGTGGGCATATTTCCTGGCAACCGAACCAAGAACGCCGAACGTCGAGGCGACGGCATTGCAGCCTCCCGCAATGGCGAGCCGTACGATGTTCTCGGGATCGAAATACGCGGGGTTGGGTGCGAACGATGCACCGGCAGAATGTTCAATCCCCTGGTCGACGGGAAGAATGGAAAGATACCCTGTTCCTGCAAGCCGTCCTGTGTTGAACATCGAACCGAGGCTTCTGAGAACGCCGGGTTTTCTGTCGGAGGGGATCAGGACCCTGTCGATGAAATCCGGTCCCGGCAGATGCAGGGACTCCTTGGCTATCGTCTTGCATTGATGCTCCAGGAGGCCCTTTGCCTCCGCTCCCAGAAGCTGTTCTATTTCCTTTATCTGCATTGACTGGTTCTCCTTCACAAAAGGTGATATTGGCCGCTTTTCATTTTCTCATCTTCGTAACAAATATACCCAAATCAGGGGAAACTCACAATGGTAGAAATTGCCTCCTGGTTCCTGGCATTCCAGCAAAAAATACACCTCTGTCCCTGTTTCTGGTCAGCGAGCGAAGAAATTTCGATCATTTCGACATAACTTTTTTGGCATAGAAATCGTATGAAAGACAGGAGCGACACAACAGGCGGGAGGAAAGAGCCGATGAGAATCCAATACAGATTTGCCCGACTCTCCAAGAACCAGAAAGAGCTCCTCGAGACAGTCCTTTGGGAAGAGATGGAAATTCAGCACTGGTTCTCAATCGCCTTCAGCGCCTCGTTCGGACGCGAGATATTCTTCCCTTTGCAATAGAATGATCGGAACATGTATGTCAGCGACTTTGAAGATGACGGCTCTCATGGCGGCTTTTGTCGCCATCCCCCTATTCCTCCAAATGCGCCGGATCCGGGTTTGCGCTGCTCGCGCAGGGTCCGGCGTCCGTCCTTCCGACGACGAACGGCGTTATGACACATCGGACTTTCTTCAGGCAGGATGATTCTGAAATCACGGAAGTCGCCCGCCTCAGGGTGGGGGGCTTCTGAGCATGCTACAAGGGGGGCGCTTGGTGGGGCGCCCCTTTTTTGTTGATTTTTGCATGATTCTTCCCTAAACCCATCTCCCATCAGAAGAAATCGCTTGCTATTTTATTTCATCAATGGTATCTTACGCCCGTAAATTACTAGTACACCGGTTTGTTGCGGTTCTAATGGTTCCGTTGATCCGGAGGGAAACCTCTGAAGCGGACAGCAAGTGCTCGTAACAGCGGGGGAGAGTGAGGGACAATACCCGCTACCCGGCCTGTTGGCTATTTAGAAGCAATCAACCAGGTGCCTCTTCACGAGGCGGCATTGCCGTACGTTTTCAGGATTATCTTTCTGAAAGGAGATTCCCATGGAAAAGGGAGTCGTGAAATGGTTCAACGGAGCAAAAGGCTTCGGATTTATTCAGCGCGAGTCCGGCGAAGACGTCTTTGTTCATTACAAGGCGATCGTTGGTGAAGGGTACCGGACGCTGAACGAAGGAGACAAGGTACAATTCGATGTTGAAAAGGGGCCCAAGGGCCTTCAGGCATCGAACGTCTCGAAGATCTGACGTCGTCGCGGCTGTGTAATGCGGGCCCCGGCGTTTGTGCCGGGGCCTTCTTTTTTTTCTCCCGCATGGTGCGGCGAGTCACTTTCACAAAGGATAAGCGAATGACGGGGACAGTAAAGTTTTTCAATGGTGCAAAAGGTTACGGGTTCATTACAGTTGATGGGGGGGAAGACATTTTCTTTCACCAGAGCAATGTCAAACAGACCGGGTTCCGTGACACGTTGAAGCAGGGCGATCTGGTCTCATTTGAAATCAAGAGCGAACAGAAAGGGAAACGGGCGATCAACGTCGTCCGGCAGTAACACTCCGCATGGCATCAATTCAGATCGGTCTTTGCTTTGGGTCCGCTGTTCCTTCGCACCCGGCAGTCCGCCGCCTCGTGGCAGCATCCGACTTTCTTGTCTTTCCCGAGATGGTTGACAGCGGTTACGCGGCCCTCAAAGCCGGCGCGCGGCCGCACCACGCCGGCGATGCAGTTCTTCGGACATTTGCGGACGCTTCCCGCACGTTGACCCGCTATTGCATTGCGGGAAGCGTCTATTTTGACGGGGGAACCCCGTCCCCTTCCAACACAAGTTTTGTGTTCCACCGCGGACGTCTCGTCCACCGCTACGATAAAATCCATCTTTTCCGTCCGGGGAAAGACCACCGCTACTTCCGTCCCGGGAAAACCATGGGGACGTTTACTGCCTCCCTGCCGCAGGGACGCGTCCGGTGCGGCGTCGTCATCTGCTACGACCTGAGGTTCCCCGAACTTCCGCGGGCAATGGCCCTCCGGGGTCTTGATGTGCTCTTTGTTCCCGCCCGCTGGCCTGTTGTCAGGGACGATGCCTGGCGGACACTCCTGAAAGCACGAGCGATTGAGAATCAGATCTTCGTGGTGGGTTGCAATGCGCTGGGGAAGGAAGGGGGACCATCGTATGTCTTTGACCCCATGGGAAGACTTCTTTATGCCGGCCGGATCAATGGCCGCACTGCACACGCGGTGACACTCGATTTGAGCGCGCTGGCGGAGGCACGACGACTGCATGAGAACCTGAAAGAAGCCGTCGTTCTCCGATCCCTCCGCATACCGAAATCCGTGAAGGCACGACGCACGCGGGGCTGACACCGGCACCGGGAAACGTCAGCGCTTCCTCCGCGGGGAACGGTACTCGCGGCTCGCTACCGTGTGTATGCCGCCACGAACACGGTAATCGGCCGCCACCTTCATCCAACGCGGCTTCACACACCGGACGAGATCCTCGAGGATCCGATTCACAGCATGCTCCTGATAGATCCCCACGTTGCGGTATGAAAGAAGGTAGTATTTCAGCGAACGGAGCTCGACGAGAACGCGCCCGGGCACATATTCGATCCTGATCGCCGCGAAATCCGGCAACCCCGACCATGGGCACACTGCAGTGAACTCATCCGTGTCGATGACAACAACGATGTCTTTCCCCGGATACTCATAAGGGAACGTCTCCAGCGCCTCGACGTCGATCGTCGAGGCGTTTTCCACATCGTAGCGTCGGTCAAGGGGCTTGGGCATGAACGTTTGTCCGGCAGTGGACAGAAAAGGAGGAGTGGAATGTTCCGGCAATATAACCGAATCGGGACCGAAATGAAACTGGTCTCCATCCTTCTTGCGGTGTTCCTGACGGCGTGTGCTGGTTCCGGGACCCACCGCGCAGAGCCGTCGGATGTCGGGTGGGTGACACGGGGCGTCTTTGAGAGACCCCTCTATGAGCCGTTCAGGACGGGATATGATACTGCACACGTTGCAGGGGAGTTTGTCCCGCTCATAAGAATATTGGCCCCCGGCACGAGTGTTACCGTGTTTTTCGGCGGCTGGTGCGGAGACAGCAAGCGCCAGGTTCCCCATTTTCTGAAGATCATGGATGCGGCGGGCATGTCATCGGACAGCATCAGACTCTATGCATTGGATCGGACGAAGAAGAGCGGTGACGGCTTGACCGACCGCTACGCGATCACGGCGGTGCCGACATTTATCTTCCTGAAGGGGGGCGAAGAGATCGGGAGGATCACCGAGAGCCCGGCAACGACGTTGGAAGCGGACGTGCTGACGATTCTCGGGAAGAAGGCGGAAGCGAAGAACCCGGACCACGCTGGTACGCCATCCCCTTGAGGAGCACGATCCTCTTTCGGATGGGGGGATGGGTTGCGAAGAGGTCGGCGAAGAATCCCTCCTTGTCATCAACGTCACTTCCCAGCGGGTTTGCAATACAGAGAGGAGCCGTTCCCTTCTTGATGGACTGCGTGGGCTCGACGGCCGCGTCGATCTTCTCCAGCGCCGAAGCGAGCGCCATGGGGTTGCGCGTGAGTTCCGCCCCCGAAGCGTCAGCGAGATACTCGCGTTGCCGGGAAACGGCCATGGCAAGCAGGCGCGCAAGGAGAGGGGCAAGGATCATTGCCACCAGCCAGAGAACGAACGTGAATGCTCCTCCCGCTCCCCCGCGCGATGAGTCCCGCTTCCCGGTTCCCCCAACCCTCGCTGTCCGCAATCCCACCTCGGCGAGGAGCATCACTGCTCCAATCAACGCCGCGACAACGGTCATCAATCGAATGTCGTAATTCCTGATGTGTCCCATCTCGTGGGCCACCACTCCCTGCAATTCGTCCCTGTCGAGGGAACTGAGAAGTCCTTGTGTTACTGCAAGCGAGGCATGCTCCGGGTCCCGTCCCGTCGCAAATGCGTTGGGATCGGGGTCAGGGATGACGAAGACCGCGGGTTTGGGGAGGCCGGAGGCAATGGCCATTTCATCGACGACGTTGAAGAGCTGCCGGTAGCGGGGATCGGAGGGATCGGCGGGGACAGCTCCTGAGGAATTCAAGACGGAGACAGCCCCGCTCTCAAGACCGTTGATGGCGCCGAAGGTGCCTAGGACGATCGCAAGCACGGTGGCGATGGGGAAACCCAAAGAGTGGCGTCCCTCGCCAAAACCGAGGACAAAGACATCAAAGCCGAAACCGAGCAGTCCTACGAAGACGATGAACAACGCCATCACCACAACCGTATTCCGTCTGTTGGCCTCCTGCTGCTCAAGGATGTTGGGAGCGGCATCCATGGGGCACCGCTACTTCTTCATCGTGAGGTCAACCTGCGGCACCGCCCGCTCCCCGGGGTCAGTGACCTCGAAAAGCTGGGAAGCACTGAACCCGAATATTCCCGCGACGATGGAACCGGGGAACATCTGCTGGGCGATATTGAACTTCGTCGCGATGTCGTTGTAAAACTGGCGTGCAAAACCGATCTTGTTTTCGGTGCTGGAGAGCTCTTCCTGGAGCTGTTTGACGTTTTCGTTTGCCTTAAGGTTCGGATAGCTCTCCGAGAGGGCAAATAGACGGGAAAGCGCGCTTGTCAGCTCTCCCTCCTTGGACGCGGCGTCTGCCACCCCGGTGGCGCCCACTGCTGCGTTGCGGGCTGCAATGACCTTTTGCAGCGTCTCTTGCTCGAATTCCATGTACCCCTTCACGGTGTTCACGAGGTTTGGGATCAGATCGTGCCGGCGTTTCAGTTGTATGTCAATCTGCTTCCAGCCGTTGGCGACCTGATTCCGGAGGTTTACCAGAGAGTTGTATTTGGCGATTGCCCACACGAGCAGCACAACCGCGATGAGGACCATAAGAAGCAAGATACCCATAATTTCTCCATTCGGTATGTGAGAAGCAATCACAGGAAACTTAGAAAGAAGTGTGATTGAAGTCAAGACCCGTCGGTTGACAATCGGGACCAATTTGGATATATTCTTGTTCTCTTGATGTCTCTCCTTACGGTTCATTCGGGCTGGCTGCATACGAATAGAATATGGCCTCGGACGATCAGTCAAATCAAAGCGGGTCGACAAAGAAGCAGCTTCTCGACGAAATCCGGAAGCGCGCTGAACAAGCGGAGATGAGCCGTCTCGACCAGGAAGAACGGAACCGCCCGGGGAGCGAAATGAGCGCCCGGCTGCGCCAATCCACCAAGTCACCCTTCCCCATTTCCGCCGCAGCCTCCCAGGTTGCACCCAACAAAGCAGCCACCCAGCAGAAGATTCTTGTCCTTCGGGAGCGGCTCCTCAGCGCCATTGAGAGGGGGAAAAAGGAAAAGGCCGCCGAGTTGTTCCTCGAATTGAGCAAGGCAGATCCCGATAACCCGGAATTGTCGGTGCTCAAGAAGAAACTTCAGGTGCTTGAGGAACAGAAACCTCCGGCCCCGGAGCAGAGTGTGCTGCCGCAGGCGCCCGTCCGTGATGCCGCGGCGGAAAGGGCGGAGCGTGAGGTAAAGAGAAAGCGTATCGCCGACATGATGGGGGCCGGAGACTCGTATTACCAGCAGGAGAAGTACGACAAGGCCGCCCAGTACGTGAGCGAGGTTCTGAAGCTCGATCCGACCCATGGCGGGGCAATCGCCCTCCGAGACATGGTCGAAAAGGCAAAGGTGCTCGCCGAGCAGATCCTCCGCGAGGAAGAGGAGGGACGGGCCAAGGAACGTGCGGCCGGCGTTTCCAGCGCCGCCCCCCCGGAACCGGCGGCACCAACCTCCGGCAGGCCCACGGACTTTTGGGGCGCATCGCTCACCGGTCCTGCTGTCATCTCGGAATACGACCTCATCCCGCAGGAGAAAGGTCCGGTGGGTCCTCCTCCAATCCCATTCAGCAAACGGTTCAGCGATCGCATCTCTTCCTTTGAAGTACCGGTCAAGCCGCTTCTTACGATTGCCGTTGTTGCAGTTCTCGCCGTTGCGGCATGGTACATCTACGACACGATTCACAATAGCTTAGCCCCCGCCCGATACTCGCTTCTCATTCTTCCTGCGACCACGCCCGGTGATACCTCGCTTGCGGTTATCGCGGATGGCTGTGCGGAAGATCTTATGGCCGGACTGGCGCAAGTGGCCGATATGCGCGTGATCGCCCCAATCACTTCGTTTGCTTTCAGCGCTTCCAATGCTCCCGCGGTGCAGATTGCGAGGGCTTTGGGCGCCAACGATGTTCTCTCGTGGTCCATGAAACGCGTTGGCGAGAAGGTGCTCGTGCAATGCGCACTCGTCGACACGGCGTCGGGGGGGACACAGTGGTCATCGAACACGCAGGTCTCGCTGCGTGAACTCCCGTCGCTGATGCTGGAGCTGATGCGGGGAATCGCTGCAAGCATGGGAACACAGTTGGTTGTGAACGATGGCAAAGCGCTGCGTGTGGCGACGACCAACAGCGAGGCGGCATTCGGGTTCTACGCCAGAGGGCGGGCGTACCTGCGAACAGGGGACTCCTTTGCTCCGGAGGAAGCCATTGCGGCTTTGAAGGAAGCGATCCGTCTTGATCCTGATTTTGGCGATGCCTATGCAGCCCTCGCATGGGCGCATATCCTTGCCTACGAAACCTCTATCGAGATGCCTCCCGCGCATCTTGCAGAGGCGTCTATTGCTCTGAAGAAGGCCATGGAGTCCGGCCTTCGCTCCTCGGAGGTGTTCCGGGTAAACGGGCTTCTGGAGCAATACCGCGGCGACTACGGGAAAGCAATTCAGAAGTTCGAGCAAGCCGTCAACGTTTCGCCGAGCGATGCGGAAGCGCAGCGACGCCTTGCCCTTGCCTATGCGGCAACCGGCAAACTTGACCTCGCTGTGAAGGCCGGCCAGCGGAGCGTTGCCGACGATCCGGCAAATATCACCGCACAAACATTGCTTGGTCAGATCTACCAGTTCCGCGCCGTTCATATGGTTGACAACCGTGACGATTACAGGGCCGCGCTGCGGGCATATGAACAGGGAATGCGCGTCGCCCGGGACAAGAGCGAGTACAGCGCGGGTGCCTATGCCGATGTGCTCGTGAATCTGCAGCAATCTGAACGTGCGTTGGACCTCATGCTCGATCGCGTCGCGCGCGTAAGAGAGAGCTACGTCGATCTCTATAAACTTGGGCGCGTGCAGCAATCGGCGGGAAGACCGAGTACGGAGTGGCGCGAATCGTTCCTCCGCGCGCGTGAGATCCTCACAACACATCTCGGCGTGCAACCCGATGATGCGGTTGCGGAAGCATACCTTGCGCTTGTCCATACGCGCCTGGGAGCATTCAAGGAGGCCATTGCGGCGATCGACAGGGCGCAAAAACTTGCGCCTAGCGATATCGAGGTTCTTCATCTCGCAGCACGGATGTATGCCCTCCAGAAAGACAAGGCAAAGGCGCTTGAGTTTCTCCACAAAGCGCTGGATCGCCGCTTCAATATCTCGCGCATTCTCGACCTGGACTACTTCAACCTTTACTCCGAGCCGGATTTTGTCACCGTTCTGACCAGGCCATCCAACGGGGGGTGAACGGTCCCCGGACGCCGACAGGTCTGCTCCTTCTTGCCTTCCGTGTGATTCCTCTTCTCTGAGTGAATTCGCCTCCCATGCCACGGTGCCCTTCTTCCCCTTCGATCCGCTTCCATGTGGGCGCTGTCAATGCCGGGCGTCTGCGTTGACAATCAAAAGCTCAATGGATATATTAGATATCCTGCATCAAAAGGCCATTGCTGTTCTGACAAAAGACGACCGTGCCTGAACCCGAGGACGCTACAAAACAGGAACAGAGGAAGAAAGCCGGCGATTTTCTAAAAATGGCCGACAAGCTCTTCAAGGGATCCGACTTCGAGGGAGCGGCGCGCCTCGTCGATCTTGCGATGAAGACTGATCCGCAGAATCCGTATGCCGTCGCATACATGGAGCGGATCAAATTCGTCATTGAACAGCGGGACAGCAAGAAAGAACCTCGCCCCCCCGCTGTTGAGCTTCCCCCCTCCATGACGTCCCCCTCTTCGTCATCGCCTGCCCCTTCTCCCGTGACGGCCCGTCCTCTCGATGAATCGGGGCACCGGCAGCCAGGCCAGGGGGAACCGGCAAAGGCCGCCGATCCTGCCCCCCGTCCCGTCCCCGCAGCGCAACGAGTCGACGCCGCGGAACTGCAGCGCCGGCAGATCGACGAGGAGGCGCGCCGGTACGCCATCGCCGAAGCAAAGCGAAAGGCCGAGGAAGAGCAGCGCAAAAAGCTCGAAGATGAAGCCCAGAAGAAAGCGGAGGCCGAGATCAAACACCGGTTGGAGGAAGCCAACCGGCGGCTGGAAGAGGAAAAGAAACGGCTCGAAGAAGAGAACCGGAAGCGAATTGAAGCTGATGCGGCCCGCAAGCGGGAGGAGGAGGTCCGAAAGAAGCAGGAGGAGGAGGCCCGAAAGAAGCAGGAGGAGGAGGAGCGCAAGCGCCTTCAGGAAGAGGCGCGAAAACAACTGGAGGAAGCGCGAAAACAACTGGAAGGAGAAAGACGGCGGCTTGAAGCCGAGACCCTGAAGAAACTCGAGACGGAACGGAAGCGAATAGAAGAAGAAATGCTCTCCCGCCTGCGCGAAGAGCGCCAGAAGCTTGAGGAACAGCAGCGGAAGGAACGTGAAGCAGCCGAGGTGAAACGGAAGGCTGAGGAAGAACGGCTGAAGGCCATCGAAGAGGAAACGCGCAAGCGTCTCGAGGTGGAACGGAAGCGGATTGAAGAGGAGATCACGGCGAGGGCAGCGGAGGAACGCCGCCGCCTTGAGGAGATCCACCGGAAAGAGCAAGAGGCGGTGGAAGAACGCCGCAAGGCCGAGGAGGACCGGCTCAAGCGCGCCGCCCTGGAAACGGAGCAGCGGCTTGAGGAAGAGAAGAAGCGGCTTGCTGCAGAGAAAATACGGGTGGAAGAGGAGATCCGTCGCAAGGTCGACGAGGAAAGGCGAAGGGCCAAAGAAGAACACCAGCGGCAACAAGAAAAGGAAGCGGAGGAACGGCGTGTTGCGGAAGAAGCAGCGCGCAAACAGGTTGAGGAAGAGTACGAGAGACGCCTTGCCGAGGAACGGGCGCGTCTTATAGAAGAACAGAAGCGCCGGTACGAAGAGGAGCGACTGAGAATAGAGGAAGAGACACGGCAGAAGGCGGAAGAGGAACGTCAACGCCGGGAAGAAGAGCAACGCCGCCGGTTGGAAGAGGAGAAGAGAAAAGCGGAAGAAGAGGAACGCCGCCGGCGTGAAGAAGAAGCTGCACGGGCGCAGCACGACCAGGACGAAACGCGCCAGTACGAGGAAGCGGTACGTCAGGCGATCGAGGAGGGAAGACGCCTTGCGCAGTCGAAAAAGGTGCGCGCCTATCTGGAGCATGGGAAGGAATTCGTCGCGCACGCGCAGTTTGAAGAGGCGTTGAAGGAAGTGACGAAGGCGTTCCGGCTGGATCCGACGAACCTCGAGGCGCGGGAGTTCGAGCAGACGGTGTACGCCGCGCGGGAGGATTACGTCCGCCGCGAAGAGGAAGCTCGGGCCGTTCAGGAAGAACAGCGGCGAAAGGTCGAAGAACTCCAGCGGAAACTGGCCGACCAGGCGCGGCTCGAAGAGGAACAGGCCCAGCAAAAAGCGATCCGCGAAGCGAAGATCGCGGGCTGTCTGCAGAAGACGCGCGAGTACATCAAGGACGGGATTTACGACAAAGCACTCAACGAAATTGAAACAGTCTATGCGATGGATCCCGGGAACCCTGAGGCGCAGGAGTTCGAACAGAATATCCTGACCATCCAACGGAACGCGGAACAGGCACAGCGCATTTCCGAACAGCGTTCGCAGCAGGGGGATGCGTGGCGCAAAGAGGAGGAGGAAAAGCAGAAGGCGGCAGACGAGGGACGCGAAGTGCTCCGGGCGGAATCATACAACACGTATCGTGCAATGATCCGGCAGGTGTGGGCGGGCGGAGTGCCGAGTCCGGACGATCAATCAATGCTCGATGTCGTCCGTCTTTCCTTGGGCATTACGACGGACGAGCACCGGGTGATCGAACGCGAAGTCCAACTGGAAATATACGCCGAGGTCCTGGGGGACGCATGGAAATCGGGAGAAATGACGCAGAGCGACACCCAGGCCTATGAACAACTGCGGAAGCTCTTTAATGTCAAGATGGATGATCATAAACGCATCCTCTCGCGCCTGAAAGCAGAGACGTAGCGCGAGGTCCATCTGCCTGTCAGAGGAAGTATCAGCGGGCCGGCCGGCAATCGTCCGGCCGAACGAAGTATCCCCCTCCTTGTTTTCTCTCCTTATCCCGTTCCTGCAATTCTCCGGCGCACGATCACCCGCCTGTACAGGATGCATCCTCCCCACACGATGTTCATGAGGAGGAGGTTGAGACCAAGGTACAGATGGAGACTGTTGACGAGCGAACAGACGGTCAGCAGGAACAGCTCCGTTCCCAGGCCGATCCATCCCGACATCTGCACCGCGGGGCGATTGCCGAACCATCGCTCGTCCCCGGGCAATTCTCCCCTGCTCCACCGGTCGATCGAGAACATGAACCGGTCCTGCCAGCCGTACAAGACCTGGAATATCCGCTGAAGCATGACCGTGATCCGGTCTGCCTCCCAATCCTCCGCACGCATTTCTTCGGAGGTCCTGTTCACTTCGTAGGAATGTGCAACGTGGAGGAACGATGTATGGTAGAAAACGTGGTACGACACGCGGAGCGACATCCCCAGGAACGCTGCGGCAGTTGCAACGGCAGCCCACCACCCGTCCCCCTCGCGCATCAACGCGGCCCCGATGGCCGCAAAGACCAATGCGTTGACCAACATATCACCGATGGAGTCAAGAAAACGGCCGCGCCGGCTGTACGTCTTCCTGGCCCGTGCCAACTGCCCGTCAGCTGAGTCGAAGAGATCCTTCAGCGTGAGACAAATACCCGCGAGTGCCGTCGTCGGCGGGTGTCCCCACGAATAGAGGACCGCGCCGAGCGCCCCGATGGCGATTCCGGCAATAGTCACCTGGTTGGGTGTCATGCGCGTGTCAAACAAGATGCGAACCAGCAGACCGGCGGCGGGGCGGAGAAGGTAGACGTTGATGCGTTCGTCCGAGACGTCCGACTTCACCGATGCACGATAGGAATAGGAGGGGGGCATCTCTCATTGTAGAGGCACACCGCGAAAAATGCAAGCGACACGGGTTTTTTCGCCTTTGGTGATCATTGCCCGCACGTGAAAATCTCGCGATTTTTTCGTATATTTCTCTTGTTGTGCCTCAATTCATCATTGATGGAAGAACCCACGAAGCCATGAAACTCAAACGCATCGGGATATTGACCGGGGGAGGCGACTGTCCAGGCCTGAACGCGGTCATTCGTAGTATTGCGAAACCTGCAATGAACTATTACAGTGCGACCGTCATCGGCGTTCTGGACGGCTATGAGGGGATGGTGGAGGGGCGCCATCGCGAATTGACGCCGATGGATGTTCTGGGGATCATTAACCAGGGAGGCACGATCCTGGGGACCTCGAACAAAGGAGATCCGTTCCACTTTCCGATGGGAGAGCGGAACAACATTCGTATCGTCGATGCCTCGCAGCAAGTGATCGATCACTACCGGGACATGAAGCTGGATGTTCTTGTCACCATCGGCGGCGACGGGACGCAGATCATTGCCCACAAGCTTTCACAGATGGGGCTCAATGTCATCGGCATACCAAAGACGATTGACAACGACCTCGATTCCACGGACCTGACATTTGGCCATGATTCCGCACGTGCAGTGGCAACAGAGGCCATCGACCGTCTGCAAACAACGGCGTCGGCACATCACCGCATCATGGTTGTCGAGACAATGGGGCGATACGCCGGTTGGCTGGCGCTTGGGGCGGGATTGGCGGGAGGGGCGGACATCATCCTGATTCCCGAGATTCCTTTTTCGTGGGAGAAGATCTTCGATACGGTTCTCAAGAGAAGCAAGGGGGCGAAGTTCAGTATTGTGTGCGTTGCCGAAGGGGCAAAGCCGCAGGGGGGCGATGTCTCCGTACGAGAAATGGATAAGAAAAGGACCGATCCTGTGCGGCTGGGAGGGATCGGAGAGTTGATTGCGAAGAGGATCGAGGACGAAACAGGATTGGAAACCCGCGTTACGGTTCTGGGACATACCCAGCGCGGTGGCAGTCCGAGCGCTTTCGACCGCATCCTCGCCACCCGTTTCGGTACGGTTGCCCTCGAAGCAATGGCGAGAGGCGAATTCGGGGTGATGGCAAGCTTGCAGAACCAGTACGTCGTCACAGTGCCGCTGGCCGATGCCGTTGGCCGCCAGCGCCTCGTCCCGCGGGATTCACAGCTTGTCTTTGCAGCGAGAGCGGTCGGGACCTGCTTCGGCGACTAACAGGGAACAACCCTCTCATTGTTCCGAAGACGGGGGGAGTGCTTCTCTGCCCAGCAGATGGACGATGATGCGAGCCGCATCATCGATCGGTGCGGCCGGGTCGCCGGTTTCTTCAAACGACTGCCTCCGGGCCGTCAGGCGCGCCGCGCTGGATCGAATCTCCTCGGGCATCTTCGGATCTTCCGCCAACGCTTGAAGACAGGCCACCATCCCTGATCCCCAACCTTCACGGGGGTTGTGGGCCAACCAGACCCTGACGGCCGTGCCCGCCGCTCTTCTCGCACAGACCCGCGCCAGGGGCGCCTTCCCCCCTGCAGCGGCCTTCCGTGCCCCCTCAAGCTCCCTCCTTATCTCCTCGCAAATTTCCTTATCCACCATCGGTCACCTTCGCGACGGCAAGCGTTGCATCATCGCGCTCCTCCGCGGAACCGGTGAACGCAAGGAACCGGGAAACCACCTGGCGCGTTATGGTTGTCGCGGATCCTGATCCCTGATCCTCGATAGCGTCACCCAGCCGCTGTGCCCCGAACTGCTCCCCATGCGGAGAGAGACCCTCGATCACGCCATCGGTGTACATGATGAACATGTCACCGGGGCGCACGGGAACCGTCTCCTCGGAGAATTCTGTGTCGTGCCGCATGCCAAGCGCCAAATTCGGCGTCCGAAATTCGGCGAACGCGGCGCTCCGCCCTCCGGGAGGGGAGAGGGCCACGCTGGGCCAACCGACCCCATTTCCACTCCGCCATCGCAAGACGGGTGGATGACCGGCCGTCGCAATGCGTGCTGTCGCAGTACGCCGGTCGACAAGAACGTATGCCATGGTGACGAACATCTTTCGCTCTGTCAGGTCATAGAGGATTGCATTAAGGTGTCGAAGGACTGTGGAGGGTGAAGGATCATGCATCACTTCCGCCCGGAACGCGCTTTTTGTCATTGCGGAAAGAATCCCCGCCCCCACACCGTGTCCAGCCACATCTGCCACCACAATGGCGAGTCGCTCTCCGGAGAGTTCCAGGTAATCGAAGAAGTCTCCACCCACCTCGGTGGCCGGGACCGTGTCTCCCGCTGCCTCGTACCAGGAGGTTTTCATTCCCTCCCCCGGCAGGAGTGTCTGCTGGATCTTCCGCGCAACCGCCACCTCGGACTCGAGACGAGCCCTTTGGCGGCCCTCCTTCGCGAGCATGTAGACGAACGATGCGTATCCGAGACCTATCGCCGCGACGGCGATGAAGCCCAGGGTCATCCGTTCCGACTGCGTCCCGCCGTTCCGATCGGACGCTGCTTCCCGCACGGCAGACTCTTCCTTCCTGTCGGACGATTGCTTTCCCTGCGTACGCTCGCTGATCTCGTTCCCATAATGTGAGAGAAAGATGCAGAACGCCATGGCTGCCACCAGGAGGAACGGCCGGTTCCCGAAGAGAATGATGGACGCTGCAAACCCGCCGCTGCCGACGGTTGTCAGCACGACCGCAAGCGGATGCAAAGGAGTCGACAGTCCCGCAATCAGCATGGCAAGTGGGCCCAGCGCAGCAAAAGTAAGAAACACCGCGACGGCAAGCCGCCTTCGGCCGGGGGCTTCCATCTTCTTCCAGATGTTGTACGGATTGTCCTCCCTTGCAGCCCGGACGCGACCGCGCCATCGCGGAGCATCCTCCTCTTCCTTCTCGCGCCGGGTGATGCGTGCTGTCAGGAACCATCCTGCTGCCATCAAGCATCCCAAAAGAATGAGCGTCCCTGCCAACACCGGTTCGTCGCGCCACATGATCCATGTAACTTCCCGACCTTGGAGGAAAAACGCCAATGAACCGAGCACAAAGAGGAGGGCGGCGGCAATAAAAAAAGTTCGAAGGATGTGCATGGCGCCGGTGGATGAAGCATGGGGAAGTGATGTGGAATTGCCTCGGTGCGTCATGATCCGGTCTCCCGTTTTCGCTGTATTGCCGCAAGGACGAACAGACCTACGCCGAAGGTGATCGCAAGATCGGCCACATTGAAAATTCCCGTTCTCAACGAACCCATCCCCACCATCAGAAAGTCAACAACGCGGCCGGTATTTGTCAGACGATCGTACAGGTTACCCAGACCGCCCCCGGCAATGAGTGCGAACGCGAATGCCATTGCAGGAGCGAGGCTGCGTGCAAAGAGGAGGACTCCGACAAGAACGAGGAGGACGACTCCGACGCCGACGGTAAGGATCAGGAATCGCGTTGATGCCGCCATGGATTCGCCGATGCTGAGGAGGCCGCCGGCGTTTTCTTCATACGTGAAAATGACAAGACCGCCTGCGCATGAGTACGGGTGCGCACCCCTGAATGTGTTCCTGGCTGCCTGCTTCGTGACGTGGTCGATCGCCACCACGCCGGTGAGGAGGAAGATGCACAAGATGGCAGAGGTCACGCGTTTCATCGATTTCTCCGTTTCCTCCTCCTATATACCCCTTTCATCGGGAGGAAGTTACACCCGGAACTTCTCGTCGTGCCAATCACGGGTCATTTCGAGCCAGAATGAAAGCAATAATTGATTCGCCAACGCCTGCCTGAGTGAAACGAGAATCCGTTTTTTCGAGTGACCGTTTTGTGCCAAGAGCGGCTCAGGTAATTGCTGAATGAAAAAGGGACGAGCCCTTGCGGAGCCGCCCCAAATCAAGCGGCCTGTCTCCCTTCAAAGCTTCCAGGTCATGGGATCAGGATTTAATTTGTTCTCTTCCCTGATCCTCCTTCTTTCCTCTTTCCGGGCAAGTTGCTCCGGAGTCTTGCCGTATGGTTTTGGGTGGACAATCTCCTCCCAAATTCTACGAATAGACTGCAGGGCGGGATCTCGGTCCTCAGCATCCCAGACTGCTTGTTGCTCCGCTGCTCTCTTCCTCTGTTCCCGCACTTCAATAGCGAGTAACCAACGGCCTGCCTCCGCCTCATCCTTCCTTTCCTCCCTGGCGGCCCTCCGCCTCTCGATCTCGTCGAGAGCCGCCTGCACCCGAGGAGTCAGTTTTTTCCGAGCTTCCGCGTCCACTTGTTTGTCCCTTCTATTGCGAGGGGAGGAACCTCTCGCCTCCTCCTCTCGGGTGGTTCATTTGCCCTTCCCGTTCTTCTTGGAGTGCTCTGCTCTATATGCCTTCTCGTACGCCTTGAATCTTTTCGCGTTTTTGAGTCTCCACGCCTTCACTACTGCGTTGTGGTGAGCGCGCTTCGCCTCGATTTCCTTCTGTGTGAGCTTTGCCATAACTGCCTCCCCTGTTGAGTTGTTTGATTGCCTTGAGAATCCTCCGCCCGTCCCCTTCGCCCGCTGGTCCCATGTTTCCTCCGGCTGTCTATATGAACCTACTCGCGAATAACGACAAAGCACAGGGGCGGGTGTATCGGGCGGCACAGGGTGCATAGGATTTGGTGCAGTGTTTTACGGGTTTTTTTACTATCTTTCAAACGCATTCCCTCAGGAGCCGTGTTGAAAAACGCAGGATCGAAAACGAAGATGATCAATAGCCTGTCCGAGAATCTCAGCCAGGCGATTGTTAAATACTGGAACACACGCCAGAAACAGGCGGATCGACAAAAGGAGGCTGGCAGATTCGATCAGGGTGCAAGGGCTGCCGTAACTGGCGGAGCACACATGAATGGATTCGTCGAATTACTTAAAGACTTGATTGTGGAGGCTGGAGCCGATCCCGCCAATGTTTTCACGAATAGCCACCTTGAGCTTCCAGGATTCTTTCGGCCAACGAAGGAATGGGATTTGTTGGTAGTTAAAGACAGTCAACTCGTCGTCGCATTGGAAATGAAATCCCAGGTAGGTCCATCCTTTGGCAACAATTTCAACAACCGCACCGAGGAAGCGATGGGCAGCGCCCTTGATCTTTGGACTGCTTATCGAGAGGGCGCTTACAACAAGACCATCAAGCCGTGGCTCGGCTACCTGTTCATGCTGGAGGACTGTGAAGCCTCAAGAAAACCCGTGCATGTAAGCGAGCCGCACTTTGCCGTTTTCCCCGAGTTTAAGTTATCTTCATACGGCAAGAGGTATGAGCTGTTCTGCCGAAAGCTCATGAGGGAACGGCACTATGACGTTACAGCGTTCCTGCTCTCAGATAGGGTCCGAGGGCTCAAAGGGGAGTATGCTGAACCCGCCGAAGATATGGCTTTCGTAAATTTTGTCAAATCACTTGTATCACAGATAGAGAATTTCGGAGTTTCGCGTTGATGACGGGAAAATCCCAACCCAACGACGTAACAACCCATCATTTGGTCTTGGGAGACGCGAGGGACGTCTCTTTCATTCCGAGTGGGTCGGTTCACCTCGTGGTTACGTCGCCTCCCTATTGGACACTGAAACGATACAACGATGGTCCGGCCCAACTTGGGCACGTCAAGGATTATGAGGAATTTCTGGAAGAGCTTGCGAAGGTATGGCGGGAAATGCACCGGATATTGGTTCCTGGTGGAAGGATGGTCTGTGTAGTTGGTGACGTTTGTCTCTCACGCCGGGATTTCGGTCGGCATGTTGTGATGCCCCTGCATTCCGATATCGCCGTGAGCTGCCGGAAGATTGGCTTTGACAATCTTAACCCAATTATTTGGCACAAAATCAGTAACGCCAACTATGAGGTGAGCAACGGGTCCAAATTCTTGGGTAAGCCCTATGAACCAAACTCAATAATTAAGAGCGACATTGAGTTTATCCTGATGCAAAGGAAGCCGGGTGGCTATCGTCAACCAACAGAGCACCAGCGAAAATTAAGCATGATCGCGAAAGAGGACTACGGGAAATGGTTTCAGCAGATTTGGACTGTCACGGGAGCCTCAACGAAGGAACATCCGGCGCCGTTCCCTACTGAATTGGCATCAAGGCTGGTGCGAATGTTCTCCTTTTGGGGTGATACTGTTGTGGACCCGTTCAATGGGACGGGGACAACGATGGTGGCAGCTATGAGGGCAGGGCGCAGTAGCATCGGCGTTGAGATTGATATGGAGTATTGCAAGATGGCCGAGGAACGTCTGAGAAAGGAAAACTCAGATATGTTTTCCACCGCGCTACTCTCATTTACCTACCCAGTCAAAGCAGTGCTGAAACAAAAGTCACGAAAGGGGGAAAAGGTTGCGGGATGAGGATGTGGTTGCAGCTACGGTAGGTCCGAGTGATCCGGGCTAACACCACGAAAAGAGAAAGGCCCGAGGAGTGATCCCCGGGCCTTGATATTTCCGAACAACGCTGAGAGTCTTTCGACCCCGCCTTCAACTCCTACTGGACATCGGCGGCAGAAGGGGCTTTGGGTCGTGGTCTGTGAGTGCATCTTGGTCGAAAACCCCCTCAAACCTCTTTGTCCCCACAAACCAAATACACTCGACACTATTTCCACCCCCTCCTGCCAAGGGTCCAGAGTTGACTGTTATCTGAGGGCCGCCGCTTTTAAGATAGACCACGTCCCCTTTTTTGAATTGAGTCATGTCGCACCTTATCGTTCGGTCAGGCCTTCGGACCAGAGCGGCGGATTTGAGGAGCCTGCTCAGCGGGGTGTGTTGGCAGGCCAAAATCCCTGTGGGACAACATATCTATGCTTCTGAATTAGAACTGAAATCCCATCATTGGTCAGCACTTTTGTCAACTCGCAGTGCGCGTAGTTCCACCTCGGGACCATGACAGGCTTATGGCCCACATCTGCCCCAACCGCTGGTGACCGGACGGTGCTGACTTCGAATTCGACTATGCCGGCCTCGGGGAGCCGGCCTGCCTTACACTTGCGGATGCTCGTGAAAATCGCAAGGTCACACGACAAACCAGTGCTATCCCGAAAAAAGGAAGGCTTCGGCTTTCCGTCTTTCTTGATCTGCTGCGGCTTGCTCACGACCCTCCACAACTTTTGCGAGTCAGGTATATGTTCGATCTTTCTCCAAGAGAACTTATAGAGTATTCTGGCCAATGAACCGAGACACGTGTGCTCCCAAAGTCTTCCAATCAATCGATGTCTCCTCCATTTTGGAGTTCTTAGGGTCAGACATATAGTATCCGAGTTCGTCTAAGTCCTTGCTCACAGTTAGAATCATAGTTCTCTGATCGATTCTCAACTCGATATCAATTGAACCATCGCTCGCTGGCCCGGGAGTAATCTCAGAAGGAACTATTCTCTCAGCACTGAGATGCTGGAGGAGAATGACCAGCAGGCTATCCGCCTTCATTATTGTGTCCTGTTCGAACGGCTTCGCAGAATACCCATCCCACTCGGAACCGAAAGTGGAGTAGTGTTGAATTTCATCCCGAGCATCTGCCACCATAGTCTCCGAATTGGCGATATCCATTGAAGCCACAGGGTGGACAAGGGCGACAAACTCATAGTTGCTTGCAGTGATCGACTTCAGCGCTCTCTCGTAGAATTGAATGTAAGGGCGAACGCGTGCATGCTCCATCCATCCAGTGCAATTATCGCCGGTGATCGTAATAGCTGTCGGCATGATCATATCACCCCCTCCATTACTGTCTGACGTGTATATTCCGTAATCATAGCCTCGAACGATTCCGAAGCTTCGATGTGTAACTGCTGCAGGAGGTCACTCTCCGACTGATCCCCCAAGAAATTGTGAAAAGTCGATTCGAGTCTCAGGTTAACTGACGGGCTCGATGGTCGTACGCTCAATTTGATCTGTCGGTTCAATTTCTCAATCTCCAAAGCCCCTTTTCCGATGATCAGATCAACAGCCCCTTTCGATTCATGTAACCAACGGGGTATGATCTTGCCTTCAGTGCAATTCAGGTATTTCCCGACGGAGAAACCTTCCTCGGGTGCCTGTATCTGATCGATCGTCGTGAGGGAGATCGACCTTGTGCGAGGATTAATCCCAGACTGCCTCACAAGTGACCAGACGTGGTCCATGAAGGCTCTGATATTCGGCCATCCCAGATATTGTCCCACCTTGTTCATCGCCACGTAATCGGTAGAAACTTGAACGAGGCTTGTCTTGTCCTCGCTCCAGCACCGAACGCGGTGGCCAAATGGCAGTTGTCCGGGACTCAGGCGCACGGGCAGTTGCCCAGGGACGACGTCTATTGAGGCCTGTATGGGTAGAGGCACCGTGACAATCTCGACGATCGAGAACCCATTTCCGCGAAGTACAGGCACCACGTCAAAAATGCCCTCTGTCGGCAGCGACGAGGACTCCAGGAAGAACTCGCAATACAACTCGCTTAGAATCGGCTTTTTGTAATTCACAGGCTACCCACGGATTTCCTAAAGTTTATACGCCGACTCGCAAAGAAAAGATCCGCTGAATCACCCTTTGGAAGGGTGACAGGGCGCACGCTCCAGCAGAGGGGCAAACAGCGCGCAAAAATGGCCAAAATAAACAGGATTCGCCGGTATTCTATGAGAGACGGAGAGTGGATGAATCTGATACCGTGCAAACCTACCGAATCCGGCATCCATTGTCAAGGGCTCGGCTTCCAAGATGTTTGGTAAACCGGGCGGACGGGCGACAAGTTCAAACTGGACCCGCACGCCCGAGTCCAGGTTGTCACGCTAAACAGATGTCATTCATCCCGCTTCAACTTGAAGTTGATGATCTCCGCTTCCAGTTCCGCGATGCGTGCGGCCTGCTCCTCGATCTGTTGCACGTCCTCCTCGTCCCGATATTTCACGAGCGAATAGTTCTCCGCCCCTTGTCCGGCAAAAACTGCGATCCGATCCTGACTGACAGGATCGAGCGAAAGTCCGTCATTGTCAAACTCTACGCCGTTGCAGAAGATGTTTCCCCGGAGGGTGTGGCTGAGTTGAATCTTGTACGCTGTTCTCATGGTGGTGCCTTCCTTTTCTGTGTTCGTTGTTCTGTGTGCCGCCGCTTTGACGGTCGGTTGAAAATTATGCTACCCCGTACGCTGTGAATCCGTGAAGCTGTGCACTGCGGACGAAAGCCGAAAGCTGGTCGTCATCGACCGAAGCAGTTCCATCCGACGCGAAGTTCACGCCGTAGAGTTGGAAATTCTCGGCACTCGGGGTTCCCTGGATCAGAGGCGGGCCCGAGAGCGGGTCGTTCTGATCGAAGTCGGGATTTGCCTGCAGTTGTCCGTCAATTCCAGCGACGAAGTTCGCCCCGATTTTTGAATCGAGTAAGGTAATGGTTTTCATTGGATGATTCCTTTCTGTGAATGGGTTCTTGAAAATCAGGGAGTCGCGCCACTCCCCGGCTCGCATGGGAGTACGAGCTTACTTGAATGGATTTGCGGCGTTCGCTTTCAGATACCCCTCTGTGGTTCTGGGAAGTCCGGCGAGTCCCAGAGCGATCAACTGTTGCGGATCGTTCCCGTGTGAAGCGATTGCCGCCCTGCTTGCCTTGACAGCTTCAAGTGTCTGCTCTGCGTTGGCGAGATTCTCTTCAACGGTCCCGAGGTCCAGCATCTCCCGGTATTTCTCAACGGCTTTATCAAAGCGTGCTCGCTCTGATGGAGGAACCTCTATCTTGAGGGTTCGGGCTCTCTGAATGAGAGCGGAAGCGAGGTCGATGTTCTTCGCCCTGAGCGCTTGGTCCAGCTCCACTGTTGGGAGGTTTCCCTGGAGGGGCTGAGTCATGGCCATCGAGATTTCTGTGGCTGCTCGTTGTTGGTGCATAAGATTCCCGGAGTACCGCATCGGGAACTGCGCCCGGTTCAACAGAGCTTGAGCGTGCTCTGCTTGGTCAACCGAGTGATCGTAGACCTCAGTAAAGAATAAATCGTAACGGCTTACTACCTCCTGCTCGTATGCCTCCCTGAGCTTTGCCAGTGCCTCGGGCTTGAGGTCGGCGTGGGCGGGGTCTTCGTCGAATTCCTTGAGGTCCGCCTGGATGTGGGTGAGCACCTGTTGAACCCCCTCTACGATGGATATGGGGTTTTGGTCGCCGTAGAATTCCACAAGCGGCTCACCTTCCTCCTGGTGACCGTAAGCTGCGGGTCCACCGTCCCGATTGGGATAGGGTCGAACCCGGACCGGTGTCTGATCGTTCTCTGTTGCTGCCATCTTGCTACCTCTTGAAAATGTTGGTGCTGGCTGTGTGCTCTGTCTGCATTCTACATTCCCGCCGTCAGCTTCGCGGGTGAAATCAATTTTGCTGTGCTGCCAATCTCTGCACGAAGCGAGCGAGCAAACCCTCGGGTCGAATGACAATCGCTTTTCCCTCCAGGTTGATCGCAAGGACAAACTTCCCGGTGTCTACATCCCGGAATGATGCCAGCTCGGCCTCATGTTCAAGGCGGGCATCCAGGTTGTCCATCGGTCCAACAAGCTCCAAAACGTCAAAGGTCATACTCGTTTTCCCTTCCTCTCCACCTCAGCCGCAAGTTTCGCGAGAGTCAAGACGACGGAAGCGGTCGGAGGCGGGGCGTCAATGGTAACAAATCTCCCGCCTTTGGCCGAGTGATTTTCCTTGAGCTGCTCGGCGATCTCCTCTTGAGTGAAGGGAATCCACCGGCTCCAATATCCGGCGACCGTTGTACCCTTGACCGTAGAAGGCCCAACCCAATGGGGAAGGGTGAGGTCGAAACTGCCCGAACCTTGTTGCCCCGTTACTGAGGCGTAGAGCTCGCCCGAAGAGTAGTCCATCCCGGTTTTCCCAAAAACATATTCCGTGAAGACATTCACAATCAGAGCCGCTTCCGCAATGGAAATCTCAGCGAGCGCCTCGACAACGTTGTAGGGATCGCTTGCCCTCCTGACACTGTCCAGAAGGAATTGGGCGATCAAGTCCCGAAGGTATTCCGCTCCTGCCAGTAGAAGTTTGGCGTGAAGCGCTCCTGCCTTCCTATCGTCCGAGGTGAGGTCCGCCAGTCTCCGATGGAGGACGTCGCCAATCATAGCGGCCTTATAGTCGGAGTCAACCTCGATCCTCCGAATCTCGGCCCGGAGCTTTTCCGTGTACACCTCTTTGGCGGTTTCGTCCTGAACGCCTGCCCGGAGTCTCACAAAATCAAATAGGGATTCCAGGTACACCTGCCCGGGTTTCGGCGAAGTCACATCTCCCCGGGCGATCCAGTCCGTCACGGCCCGATAACCAACCCCAACGAGGTCCGCCGCTTCCTGGGTGGGAATAGATCGAGGGCGAGGTCCGGGTGGTACGGAGTTTTCGGATTTTCCAGTGCCAAGAGGGGAGGAGGGAGCGGCAACGACTGTAGAGCCGTGTTGTCCCTTTTTCCCTCCAAGAACCTGCTTATTTTTGCCTCGTTTGATCACTTTCTTCCCCTGTTATCGAATTTGGCTTGTTTTAAACATTTTGAACCCTTAAAACAGGACACCCAGTGCCAGGAAATTCAAAATCGACCTGTCCTTGACCATCCTGGAGAGGTTTCTGTGGGTGCTCTGAGATGCTTTTCCTTCTGGTGCCTGATACCGGGACGCTTGGTTTGCAAGACCTCACCCTTCGACCTTCCTCACGTTCACAGCGGCCGGGCGATTGTTCCGATCAACCCCGATCTTAAACTCTACCTCGTCCCCTTCCGCCAACACCTCCCCGTTAATGATACCTGAAGAGTGGACGAACAAATCCGTCGTCCCCCCTCGTCCGATAAACCCCCAACCCTTGTCCGCAAAATATACCTTGACCGTTCCCGTCTCCATCTGTGTTTCCTTTCCGTATGTGAATTCCGTAGAGCATTTTGCTCGCCGGTCCCGCTTACATATTCTGAGCGCCCTCAACCGTCATAACTGCGGAGCGATCCCTCTTGACCGCTGCCTGAGCATACCTGTAAATCTCCTCTGCGTTTTCAACGCTCAGGTCGTCTGCAACCCGGGCGTGTCTCAACGCCTCGTCAAAGATATCGGCCCGGTTCGCGAACACAAAGAAAATCTTTACCAGTTGCTGCCGTGTGACTTCAATGACGGCCTTCCTCTGTGCCTCCGCTTCAACCTCAGTCAGTACCACCTGCCTTTCTGGAGTAGCTGCCCTGATCTTCGCCGCATAGGTCGGGATCGTCCCGGGTGCATGCACCGGAATTGCCGGGCCCTTTCCCTCACGTATTTTCATACTGCTTCTCCTCTCTCGTTGCTCACCCGCTTTTTCCTGCGGTAGATTTTCGCAGACCGCCGGACTTTCGTTGCGAGCCGCCTATGGGGCACATATCGTTTCGCTTTCATTCTGTGCCTCGCTTTGGTTTTTGGTTAAGGGCTTTCCAAGAGTCGTCGGAACGAAGTTCCGACATTGTACCTAAAAGATTCTTCTTAATGATTCTACTTCCATGATTCTTCTTATCTTATCTTTATTCTTATTACGTGGCACTGACTGCTATACCCCCTCGGTCACTTTTTGCTATACCCTATAGCAATCATTGCCATACCCTATGGCACTGGATGCTATACCCTATAGCACTGACTTCATCAGGTAAGGGTTTCGATGGGGCTTGCTTTTGCAACCTCACTCTCCTCAAATGGTAGGAGCTCATACGTGTTGGCTGTCAGGCCGCCCCCTCCCGAATTTCTGTTTTGAGATTTTCTCACCAGCCCAACCTCTATGAGACGGTCCACGCTTTTTTGAGCTTGACGTTTTGAGACACACGCCTCCGCAGCAATTGTAGCATACGATGGAAAAACCATATCCTTCCGAAGTCCATTCTTTGTATTGAAGAAATTGTATGACTGCAGGACCGTCCAAACTGCCTTGTCGGAGAGTGATAACAACCTGCTCCTTGTCAGTTCTTTGGGAACCTCAACGTGTCCCTTTCGTTTCTTTCTGTGTTCCACTTACTACCTCCTGCGATAAGGTGAACCATTCCCCCGAAACCGTTTCCTGGTGATCGCAGCACCAGGGCGTGTTCCGAGGGTCCGGTTTGAAACCGCCGCCTCCGGCCGGGAGGAAGGCGTTAAATCATTCCATCAGCGTGGCTGACGGGTAGAAAATAAAGATGCCGCGTTTCCTCTTCCCCGGCGAGTGGGAATTGGAACAGCGGCATCACCGTCCAGCAAAGGACAATCTTGAATCAATTTCGTTGGTCCCGCCGAGGACGCTTTTGCTGGGTGGTTATTACCGCATTGACGGATGCGAGCCGATGAAAATCTACCGCTTGGTATCTTGTTCCTAACCTACTTAAGCTCTTGGGAAAACTCAGATGCCAGCCCCATCCCCCTTTTCTTTTTCCTCAAGGAATCGGGCGGAGTCCAACGCATCTGTGCTCTGCCGTAAATGCCGCCGTTGATTAGAAAAGAGTTGCCTTATGCGTATATCAAGAAAGGACTTGAAGGGAACCCCACTTGCCGGGTCGTATTCACGGATCGCCAGGATCGCCTCCAGGTAAGCATCCTGAACGTCGTCGTCGCCCGCTCCCTTGCAATAGTATTTTACCATTGAGTTGATCCGGTCCAGGTAGTTGACGAATAGCTTGAGCTCTGCGGCCCGCCTCTCTCGCTCCAGGTATGCTCCCAGGTTGGCCGCGAATTCTTTCCCCATCTCCTCCATTCGTTCCGGAGTGATCGCTTTCCTTTTCATACTGCTCCCACGAAAATTGTTGCCGTGATTGTTTTGCGGGAGGGAACAAAAAAAGACCTCCGCAACGTTTTGGCCATTGCGAAGGTCGATCGCCCGAGAGAGGAAATCCGTTTACGGTCTCAGGTCAATATCTATCTGTTGGAATTAGAGGAACAATATACAAAATTTAAATCAAGAAGTCCAGCCGCCAAGTTGTTGCCCGGGGCTGAGTTAATAAGCGCAAGCGTCGGTCATTTTGACCGCCTCCTCTTTCTCTTCCTCGGTATCGGGATTACCGCTCCAGCGTCAATGGATGCCTTCCACGCTTCTGGGAAAGTCATCCCGGTTTCCTTCATCAGCACGGAAATTCTCCAGCAGATAAAAATGTGCAAGTGCCTGCCTTCCTTTTCGAGCGCATCCTTATAGTCGCCGACGTCCTGGAAGTCCATAGGGTTGGCGGTCATAGCTGCCTCTCCAGGGTGAGCTCACCATCCTCCTCTTTGAGCTGGTAAATTTGATTGCGGAAAATGATCTTCCAGAGTCGATACCTTCCGTCCGCCTCACTCCCGGGAAATGGGAAGGGTTGATTGTCAACCCCGGAAAGATAGAGAACCGCAACCCCGCTGTCCTTCATGTGAAGCACCCGCTTGATCTCTGCCATGCTGCCCCCAAATGAAAAAGCCCCCGCCGGTTTTGGCAAGGGCTTTCGCCGTTGCCTCCTTAGCTCGTTGTTTTACGTCGTGGCAAAGGGCAAATCCTTCGACGTGAATCTCTGGGAACAATATAACAAAAAACCGGATGAATTGCCAAGCTCAAAAGTGCCTGGTTTTACAGGGCTTTTTGATAAAACGGGGCTGCCGAGGCGGCCTAAAAGCCAAGCCGAGGCAGCGACGGGGAGGGAATTGTTCCTACCTACTACGGGTCACTTTTTCATTTCCCCTTTTTTAGCTTACTTTTGCATGTTGTTCCCATGTTCCTGTTCCTATGAAGACTTTTCGATTCTGTATGCGAGGCGTATATTTTCCCATATCTATACTTAATATTTAATAGGAACATAGGAACAATGGCCATGTTTATTGACTGAAAAGCGTTCCTGACGTGTTCCTGTTGTTCCCATCAGTCATCATGGCAACTCCCCCTCAGTGGGGCCTGACTGGAGGCGGCTAAAGTCATACACCCACTCCTCATCCTTCCCCTGACGGCGTCTTACCCGCTTCACCTTACCCTCCCAGTGGTTGGTCACCCGGACCCCAAAGGGGCTCGGTCCCAGCGGGCGAAGCTCCCGGAGCATTGTCGCAAATTCCCGGTAGCTTTGGTGAACATCAGAACACACCGCCATGAGTTTTGTGGGGTCAGAGAGGTCAATCAAGACTTCCTGCCCCAGGCCATTTCGGTTGAAGGAGAACTTACCATCGGTCTTAAGCTGGTCCGCCCATTGCTGAAATGTGTCCCGTGAAAGTTCAACCTGGTCATCGAGCACAGAAGTCTTCGGGCAGTTAAAGGGATCAAAGCCTGTTAGATCCACATTCAGGAGGTGATGCAGGAACCCAGGCAGTTCGCTTGTGAGAGAATTTAGGAGGTTTGTAAAATAAGCCCTATCCTGCATGTGCCCGTCGGATACCCTGAGCATAAAAAACCTTCTCTCGTCCCGTGATGCCCGGACAACCCACTCTTCGTTGGTCGCGAGAATTAAGCGACAGCATGACTTCACTGTGATTGCATCCTGCCCCTTCGCTTCAAGGATCTGGTTGCGTTCCGTTATGATTCCGTTCAGGGCTCCCACAACCGACCTGTCACCTGCAAAGAACGCCTCATCAGCGAAGATCAGGAGCTTGGCCTGAAGATGCTTATTGAAACGACCGGTAAGGTGCTCTGGTTTGTCAACCTGGACGCGGAGGTCATCTGCCATCAGTCCGCCGACGATACTCGAAACAAATACGCCCTTGCCGGTTCCCTTCTTTCCGCAGAGTGCCATGGCAACGCCAGGTTTTTCTCCGGGCCTCTGAACCATGTGGGCAAGCCACTTCACAAGATAATCGTGGGAGAGTGCGTCTCCGCCAGCAATAACCTTGAAGAGATGGTCACCGATTAAGGGCCATTCGCCTTCCTGGGGCTCTACTCCCCGCAGCCCCTTCCAGAGATTGTATTGATCCGGGGCGCATCCCCCTGGTTCAAAGACGACCGCCGTATATTGCCGGCGCTCTGCACTTTGCAACCAGAGAGGTACAACCGGAGTGGTTTTTCCGTTAATCACTACCACGGCATTCTGCAACAGGAGACAAAAGTCCCTTAGTGGTAAAAACTGCGGGCCTGCTCCAGTTTCATGGAGTATCACCACGTTATTTCCGCGTTCCGTGACCGCGTAGTATTTATTGATCTGCTCGACCCACTGGTCGGGCCCGGCGCTTTGCGACATAAACTGGGCGCTCATTATCTCGCCGGCCATCCCTTCGGCTTCTTGCTTTTTCATCTCGCGTCTCCCGTGATGTGACAACCCCGGGGCTTTGACCTCTTCACGGGAGTAAAGAAGTCGCGGCCCCAAGGCCGTCAGTTAATTGTTCACGACATGAATTCAAGAGTCCATTTCACAAATCAATCAAAGTCCAGAATGGCGGTCCTCCTTGTCGATTTCGTCCTTCGTCTTGACGCGGTTCGCCATGAGGTACGAATCGAGGTCTGCCTTTGTAAATGATAATCGACCGCCGCCCTTGCTCTTGAAGTGCGGAATTTCCGAACGCGATGTCAACTTGTGCAGGTGTGACACTGAGAACCCGGTGTATTCGGCTGCCTGCTCTGTGGTCATCGGCCGGTTCGATGCGCTGCTCGAAATGTCAAGCAGCTCCTGGATTCGCCCAAGGATCGATGCAGCCGAGTTCTCGCCAGTACCCTCCTGGACGATCCTGACCGCTTCCCCTTCCGCTGCAATGAAGAGTCCGTGGATCAGTTCTGTCAACTTCACCCGATCCTCTGCACGGATGGGTTCGTTCTTGAGTTTCTTTTCAAGTGCCCCGGGCTTTTTCATGGTCTCCTCAGAGTGTTGGGAGTTTGTCAACTGCGGCTGCCTTTGTTGCATCCACCACTTGGGCGTACCGCTGTGTTGTCCTGATATTTGCGTGGGTAAGTAACTTCGAGACAGTGTAAAGGTCTACGCCGGAAGAAAGCGCCAGGGTTGCCAGCGTGTGTCGCGAGGTATGGAACGAAATCGGTTTCACCTTCGCTGCCTCAGCCCATTTCTTCAAGATTTTGTTACAGGAGCTTAGCGCTGGCATATTGAATACACTTCCCTCTGCGTTGCGGGTCACAACTCCCCGCGGGACTTCTCGCTGCTCGGCAAGAATGCTGAGCGCCTGCCTTGACAATGGGAGCACAATCGGGGTCCGTGTTTTCTTCACGACGATTCTCATGCTCCCGTCCTGAATATCGGTCCAGAGGAGCCGGGAAACGTCAGAGTACCTCAGCCCGCAAAAGCAGCAGAAGAGGAAGGCGTTGCGGACGTGAATGTGGGAACATCGAGCGGTCGCCAACTTTTTCAATTCTGCCAGTTCCAGGAATGTGGGGAGCTTCGTTGTGGTTTTGATCCCGATCCCGAGCGCCGGGTTTGCTGTGATTCGCCTCTTTTTGATTGCCTCGTTGAAAATCGCCCGGATGCAAATGAGGTACATGTTCCCGCTGTTGGCTGAGATTCCTGGGAGCGCCTTGAGATAATCCCTGAACCCCTCGATGTCTGTGTACCCGATGCCCTCCAGGGTAGCATCCTCTCCCAAGCAATCGCGGAAGTGATCGACCGCCGTCTTTAGCGACACCTTCCTGGCGTGTCCCTTCGTCTCCATAATTTCGTCCGCGAAGTCGAAAAAGTTCTGGGATTTCGGGTGCGGGTTTGTAATGGTCCCCAAATGCGAGTCGAGCAATTCCGCCTCCCGCTTTACCCGGAATCTCTCGGCCCGTTTCAACGTCTCCTTGTCTTGCAGGCGGTTGCCTGTGAGGAGGAGGTGAAGAAACTGCCTGCGGCGTTTTCCTCTATCAGAAATATCGAGATACAAGCTCCTCCTACCGGAAGGAAGCTCTCGTTTTCGTAACTTGACACGCATGACTGCTCCAGGTGGTCGTCAGAATATACAAAAACAGAATGACAAATGAGTGACGGTTTTGTGCCGGGAGAGAACAAATGAGGGCGGTCCAGGGTAGTCCGAGGGGGAGGGAAGGGCATTGATTTTATTGCAGTTAGCTGTTCAGAGCTGTTGAGAGTTGTCCACGGGTCATTTCGAGCCAGAACAGAAGCCCCCTCCACTTACCGTAGGGGGCATACGCCTGCTCGATGGTGGCGTCCTTGACTTTTCGCCCGCGGTGGTGGAGTTCGTAGTACTTGCTCCTGACCCACGAATCCAGCGCCAATTCGTCGTACCTGCCGACCAGTTTGAGAAGATTCCCCGCAGCATATGGACCGATCCCTTTCACATCTCTCATGGCGGTGACGAGATCCTCGGTGGAAAGAGGAGAGTGCCTCCATGCTTCAACGTCGAGGGTGCCTGCTGCCACCCGTTCCGCGAACTCGACGAGGAACGGAGATCGGTAACCTGATTTGATCTCCGACCGCATAAACATCTCCGTCGCTCCTGCAATGGATTCCGGGCTTGGGAACGAACGATGCTTCCCGAGGGTATCAATGTGACCGAGGGCGTCCACCAGGTTATGCACCATGAGGGTGGTCAACTCCCAGGTGCAATTCGTCGTGCAGATCGTCTTTACCGCGTCTTCGAAGACGGAGGGGGCGCGGAGAAGGCGGCCCGCACCGGCTGCAACAATCCATCGGTATTGAGGAATGCGCGCTGCGGTTCTGTAGAATTCCGTGATATCATCATCAAGACGGAGGCAGGTTCTGGCTTGCGTCGCCAGTTCTTTTTTCATTGCCGGAGTGAGCAGATGCGGGTCCGCCGGTTTTACAATGACCGAGCGGTTCCCCGCACGGAGGAGGGCGAAAACGGAACGGTTTCCCGCAACAGAAAAAACCCGGGACAGGGTATGTGATCCGGGATCGTAGGAAAAGGGGGGAAGACTGCACCATCCGTGGCTGAAGACCGTACGCCAGAAATGAAAGCGGGGCGGGACAGCCAACACGAGAGAATCAGAATCGCGAGAGGAGGAGCTCATTCGTCGGATACTGTTCAACCAGTTTCGTCACGGCCAACATCGCGTCGCGGGGGGTCATCCGTGCGATGGAACGCCGCAGGGCCTGGTGTTGCCCGACGAGCGGACCGAAAAGCAACTCTTCCCGCCGTGTGCCCGATGCCCCAAGGTTGATGGCAGGGAAGATGCGCTCGTTTGCAAGATCGCGATCGAGCACGAGTTCCATGTTCCCCGTCCCTTTAAACTCCTGGAAGATCAGCTCGTCCATGCGAGAGCCGGTGTCGATCAGGGCCGTTGCAATGATCGTGAGCGAACCGCCGTCCTCGAGATTTCGCGCCGCGCCGAAGATCCGCTTCGGGATCTCCAGCGCCCGGATGTCGATCCCACCCGACATCGTCCGGCCGCTGCTTTTCTGGTGGATATTGAACGCCCTTCCGAGGCGCGTGAGGGAATCGAGGAGGAGGACAACATCGCGGTTGGTCTCCGCCTTGCGCCGTGCATACTCCAGGACGAGCTGGGCGAGTCGTACGTGCAGACCGCGTTCACTGTCGCTGGAACTCGCAAAGACCTCTCCCTTGATCGACCGGCGCATATCGGTGACCTCCTCCGGACGTTCGTCGATGAGGAGGACAAGGAGATCGACATCCGGATTGTGCAGACTTATGGCGTGCGCGAGTTGCTGCATGAGCATGGTCTTCCCTGCTTTCGGAGGGGAGACGATGAGCGCGCGCTGGCCTTTGCCGACGGGGCAGAAGAGCTCCACGATCCGCATGGCTCGGTGACTTCCCTTGCCTTCCAGCAGCAGCCGCTCGTTGGGGGAAACGACTTCATGTGCGGAGAATTCCCGAACGCCGGCCCAGGCCTCCGGCATCAGACCGTTCACCGTGGTGAGCGAAACGACTTCAGGACTCTTGCCATGCTTTTCGGTCATCGCCCCCTCCACGAGAACCCCCTCGCGGAGATTATACCGGGTGATCAGACCGGAGGGGATAAACGGATCCTGTGCAGTTCGCGTAAGACCGTGGGAAAGAGTGCGGACAAAGCCGAACTTTTTCGCGTCGATTTCGAGGATGCCGGAGAATGTGTTCACCATGCGCTACGGTTTCTTAATAATCCCTTTCAGGAGATCTTCCACCTTTCCCTGGTTTTCTTTTGCGAGGCGGTCGGTGAGCTCTTTCTTCTTCCCGTTCACCAGGGAGAGCTTATCATTCAGGAGTGTCTGGACAGCTCCGAGATTCTTCTCCACCTCGGCCTTTTTGTCGGCGATCAGTTTCACCACTTCCGCCCTCTTCCCTGCGATGGCATTGGTGAGCTTGGCCTTCAATTCATTCTGCACACCTGCAAGCTCCGCACCAAGAACTGCCTGGGCCTTCGCGGAGATCTTCTCGTCGAGGTCGGTCGAGAACGCGATATCGAACCCTTTCCCGCTGTTCCAGAGATGGAGGCCGACCTGGAATGTCTGGATGTCGTGGAAGACCTCCATGACAATCCGCTCAAGAATATTCCGCGGCTCCCGTGCGAACCGGATGGTAAAGTTGGAGAGGGTCATCGTTGTCACTGCGTCAAAATTGCTTCCGGGAACCTCCACCCTCACAGAAGAATTCATCCGTGCATTGGTCATGGTTGCGCCGAGGAATCCGGCTCCGCCGAGATCGAACGCAGCCAACGGGACGCCGTTCAGCGTTGCGGCGTAGGCATCATAGGGTATGTCTTTGGTCCTGTCGAGTGTCGCCTTTAGCGAGAACGCCCTTCCCTTCCCCTCCAGTCCGGACAGGGAGGCTGTGAGAGGGACGTGGGTGATGCCCTGATCGTTCGTGATGTTCAGGATCTCTCCCTGCGCCCTGATGTACTCGTCGGTGCCTGCGCTGTCCGTTCCTCCGGACACAAGCACCTTCTGAACCCAGAATTTCGGATATGCCCTCTCGACCGGGAACGGAATATTTTGTCCCTTCATCCGTGGCGGGTTCTCCTTCGCGGGCGCTGCGCTGGAGTTCTTGATGTGCGACCGGGCGAAGTCAATCCAGTGAAGATATGTCAAGGCGCGTTTGACCATCTCATCGCCGACGAGCATGCGGGCGATACCCGTGGTATTGAGGTTGGGGAGATTGGCCATTCCTTTCAGGCGCGCAAAATCGTCTGCGGCGATATCGTCGATGGCCCCGGCGGACGCTGTAAGCGCGGCAGCCTGGTTTTCGATGGAAGCTCGTCTCGCGTTGAACGTTGCCGCGATCTCATTCACCCCTTTGATGGCGTTGTCGGTCGTCTGCAAAGCAGAAACGATCGCGGCGGCATTGCTGAGCTGCGAGGTCTGGATGGCGCTGACGCTCGCCTGAATATCCGCGAGGCGGTTCTTCGACGTCGAGAAGTCCGACATGGCCGCATCCCACTGCTGTGAGGCGGCGGTGGCCTGCTGCTTCAGGGAGTCGATGTGCTTGAGCGAATGGATGTCGAGCGCCTTGAGAAGACTATCGGTGTTGATTCCCGCCGTGGAGAGACCAAATGTGGAGGCGGGCGTCTTTGCGACAGACTTGTCAATCGCCTGCGATGCAAGCGCGCGAAAGGAGGAACTGGAGTCCGATGAAGGGGGGGTCTCGTCTGCTGCCGCCTTCGGGAGCGATCCATCCGTCGTTCTCTTTGTGCCGAGAACGAGGCTGTTGATCTCCATGGTCTGTATGATGTACTTCGCCCGGAGAAGCTGGCCAAAATCTGCGGCGAACCGAACGCGCCCGGTTTCGAACATGTTGTGCCACGGATCATTCTTATCGGCCACTTGGAGGCGCTCCCACTGCATCCCGAGTGGGGAGAGAGTCAGGCGAAGATGATCAATCTCGACCTTGGCACCCGTGATCTTCTCTCCCGCAGCCTCCAGACCGGCTTCGACCCAACGGTCGATAAAGAGATAGACCACCAGGGTGACGGCAACAAAGGGAAGAAGGACGAAATAAACGAATTTCTTTCGCATGGCTACCCTCGTAGATCCCTGATCTTTTGGTACCACTGCACCAGGACGCTCCGGTTGATGATCTGAAATATCTTCCATTTTTCAACCCTCGCGTGGATGTGTGTCCTGTACGCGAGGACGAAGTGCTTCATCCCCAGGAAGACCGGAAGGAGAAGCACGAGCGCTGCCACAAAGCTCCCCATGACCACGGTATTGTTGAAGCGCGTCAGCGGGGCGATCGGGGCATTGTACATCCAGGTCCATGCCGGTTTCAGGAAGTCGACATTGACAAGGAGCTGGAATCCGATCCAGTGGAACACGGGATCGAACAGATATGCAACAAGACTGAAGATCGTGAGAGAAACGAGGGCAGCCGAGAGATTGATGTCCAGGACCAGCAGAATGAGCCAGACGAGCGCCCCCTGAAGCGTCAGCATGGGCGAAAGGCCGAGGATCGATCCAAGGGCGAAGCCTCCGGCAATCTGACGCGGAGTTTGTCCGTCCCGCAGGACCTTAAAGAAGTCCCTGACGAGTTTCAACCAAAACATGGGATGCTCCAGATGGTGTGCACGGGAGAGAACCGCACCCTTAACATATCACACATGGGAACAATTAGCAAGGAGAATTCTACCGGCCTGCCGGTGCGGCAGGAATCGATGAATCATTGACGCAGGAGCTTCAATGCATGGTTCCACGTGCCGGTATCTTCTCCGGCCCGTGTGCGTTGCGTCTTGCCCGATCAGCTAATTTTGCGGCGACGGCTCTTCTCCGCCATCAACGCTTTTGGCGAAGAACCAACGTGGCCCCCGCAGCGGCGATCAACCCCATTGCGCCTCCCACACCGAAGGTTGCTCCGGGACCGGAAATCTCCCAGAGCCAGCCGGCGAGAAGAGATGCGGGAAGCACGCCGACGCCCACCACCATGGCATGGATCCCGAGCGCAGTCCCCCGGAGATTGCCCGGTGCAAGGTCCGCGATGAGCGCTTTCTCCACACCGTCCGTAGACCCGCTGTAGATGCCGTAGACGATGAAGAGGATCCAGGGAATCCATGAGGGGCTCCCTGCGGAAAGGAGCGAGAAGCCGACGTACACCAGCCCGTACAGGGTGTAACCCGTCGCGAGAACGACCTTCCTTCCCACGCGATCGGACCAGCGTCCGGCAGGGTAAGAGAAGAGCATGTAGGAAACGTTGTATGTTAAATACAACAGAAGGACGGTGCTGGTTCCTGCATTCCCGGATGCGCGCAGGAGCAGGAAGGCATTGGAGGAATTCCCCAGGGAAAAGAGGAGGACGACCAGAAGAAATTTCTTGAGCTGCGGCGGAAGGGCGCTCCATCGGAAGTCGGGGTGCGTGATAACCCGGACGCCTTTTCGTGAGGGTTCGCGTACCCACGCGAGGACCACAACGCCGAGTATGGCCGGGACCAGCGACCAAAGAAAAATGCGGACATAGTCCTTTCCCGACTGCCCCAGGAGGATGAGAGCGAAAGCGACCCCAAGAACTGCTCCTGCGGTGTCCATGCCGCGATGGAGCCCAAACGCCTTCCCCCGGGATTCCGATTCAGTGCTCTCGGCGATCAACGCATCGCGCGGCACCGTCCGTATTCCCTTTCCCAGTCTGTCGGCCGCTCTCCCGACAAACACGACCCCCCAGGTGTGTGCGAAAGGCAGGAACGCCTTCCCTGCCACCGATGCAGCATAGCCGATGATGGTAAGCGATTTTTTTCTCCAGCTCTTGTCGACAAGCCGGCCGGCAAGGATCTTCACAAGAGCCGCGATGCTCTCTGCGATCCCCTCGATCAGACCCAGGGCGGCGGGCGTTGCTCCGAGTGTCGAGATCAGGAAGAGAGGAATGATGGGGTACGTCATCTCGCTCGCGATGTCCGTGAGGAGCGACGTGAGACCGAGAAGGATGACGTTTGTCATGCCGCACCCGGGAGGGTGGAGGGAAAGCCGGGCGCATTGCGGGTGCAATGCCGGTTCATCCGGCGGATGCTGCCGCAGCGCGTCTTCCCTGAGCGTTGAGGTGTTGGGAGTGGCGTACGCGTCACAATGTGTTGTTTCTTAGAGCGCCGGCGCTTGCATGCCGAAGGCCTTCCACTCCTGCCGTGCAGGGCCGTAGATTCCGGGAACCTCCAGACCTGCCTGGCGCATCAGGACAGTCATCTGACCCCGATGATGCGCCATGTGGAAGAGGAGAGATGTCAGGGTGGCGCTGCGGGTCCACTGCTGCCCGTACATGTTGTCCTTTTGTTCGAGCGTCGCATCTGTCCATTTCGTCTTCACCTGCTCCAGCAGGGACAGCGAGGCCTTGCTGAATGCAGCAAGGATCTCCCTCGCGGATGCCGGGATGGGACTGTCTTTCTTGAGCGTGCCGGCATCGAGCCCGGTTCCGGACATTGTTTCAACAACGCTGATGGTGATGTGCCACGCAAGACGGGCGAGAGTGCGCCCCTCAGGGTTCACTTGCTGCGACAGGGACTTGTCGGTGAGGTGTTTGAACAGCTTCTGTGTCGCCTCCAGTTCGCGCGACCACAGGAACTCAAAATCCTTGATTGTCCTGATCATAAGGAGTGAACCCTCCGGGGAGAAGTTGTGCAGGAAAAGAGACTTTTGCCCATGGGCGGGCGGTGTGTCAGCGGCGAACGATTGCCCATTCCGGGATGATGATGATGTCGATTCTTCTGTTGCGCGCCCGTCCCTCCATCGTGTCATTGTCGGCCAATGGCCTGCTGCTTCCGTATCCCTGGGTGACGATGGGTGTCGATGGCGAAAGGAATCCGCGAAGATACGCCGCGACGGCCTCGGCGCGTCCCTCGGAAATGCGAAGGTTGACGCTCTCCGTCCCTCCCGCCTCGGTATGTCCCTCGACGGTGAGCTGGCAGTTGGGGAACATCCGGATGGCGCGCGCGATCTTGCTCAGAAGACCGGAGAACTGCGGATCGATGGTGGTTCTTCCCGGACCGAATTCCAGCCCGTAGATGCGGAGGATGACGTTGCTTCCGTCGCGAAGGACGACACCGTCCTCCGAAGTAAACAAAATACTTGCGAGGGCGACCGTCTGATCGTGTTTGCGCCGTTCCTCGTCTTGGCGTTCACGATCCGCGTTCCCCGCAAGGCCTGCGCGGGTTTCCAGCGTCGCAACGCGTTGGCGAAGGATTTCCGTCTGGCTCTCCATCAGCTTGAGACTGTCGGCCATGCGCGCCATGGTGGAGTCCTTTGTCCTGGCCGCATTGACGATCTGCTGCACCGGTGCCACGAAGCCTGAATCGAATCGGACATGCGTGTCGAGCGCCTGTCCGATCTTGGCGATCGCCGTCTCAGACTGAAGGAAGGCATCCTCGACGTCCCGTCCGTCTTTCCGCATACTGGTGATGAGCTGATGGAGATAAATCGCGTGCGCAGCCTCATAACTTGCTTCCTCGGCAAGGCGGCGGGCCTCTCCGTTGTCGTAGCGATTTTGCTGAATCATCGCCTCGGCAAGGTTCAAGAGTTTATGGGCTCGTTCCAGTGTCTGCGGTGCAGTGGTCTTCGCCTTCATCTCCGATGCGCGGTCGAGCAGCGTTCGTGCGGGGGCAAGGAAGTTGGCTTTGATTGCTTCGAGTTCCGCCTTGCGGTAGAGTCCCTGGGCTTCGCCGGCGTCGTCGCGCGCGCTGCGGGCATTTCCCTCTTCCAACGACATTGCTGCAGAGCGGAGGAGGCCTTCCGCCTTGGTCCAGCTATCAGGAGAAGAACGCATTGCGTCGGCCGTCATCGCATCGTTTCTTGCCGCGAGGGTGGACGCAAAGAGGGTGTTTGCCGCGCGGGTTGCTTCGGTTGCCGCGTTGAAATACTTCATGCTGGAACGGATCCGTTCCTGGATCTCGTCAATGGGACGTCCGCGCTGATAGGAATTCTGCGCTTCGATATAGGCGTCAAGTCCCTTCGAAAAGCTTGTCGGTGCGCAGACATCCGCATTGGATTCCTTCGCGCGCGCGCGCGCAGCATCCACATCCCGGAAGAGCTGTGTCCGGTAGCTTTCCTGCCCCATTGCACCGGCGTGTGCCATGGTCAGGCACACCGCAATCATCACCGCGGAAAGCAAATGTCCGCGCGGCTGCATCAATCGCCTATCCCCCATTCTCAAGAATGTGTCACGTGAGTACCGCCCATGCCCCGCGTAGGCACCGGGGCAGTATCAAAGTCCTCCGAGACCGGTAAAGAGTGACTGCAGGTCAAGGGATGTCGCCTTCACCTTGCTTGCCAATGTGACGTAACGGCAGGCGAGAGCGTCTTTCCCTGTGCCGAGAACGGTGCTGATCAATCCGAGTGCCTCGGCGTACTCAGAGGGGGGGAGTTCGGCCAATACACGCGTCCAGATCGCTTCCTCAAGAACATTGAACGCCGTCAGCACCTCGGAGAGATCGTACCCCGCCTCAAATCGTTCCCGTGCAACCACGTCTGCATGGGCGACCATGGGGCCGAGGTTCTTTTCTTTCACGGCCCGGGCGGACAGAACAAACAGCGCCTTGAGCCGCTGGCGGAGATGGGCTTCTCCTGCCTCCTGGTAGTGCCTCAGATGGGCCCGCGACATGCCCTTGACGGCATCCTCGATGATCGCGTTCGTCTGCTGGTGGAGCAAATCACTCAAGTCCATGCGAACTCCGGAGAAAATGCTAAACTCCCAAGTACTCCAATATACGTGGTAAAGGAGACTCTTGCAACGCAGGGGGCGCAAACTCATGCGAAATCGCAGTTTTTACGCGGATTTAGACCGTGCAGGTGTGCTCCAGAGCACACGGAGCGTGAAAGAGCCAAGGGCAAAGTGGAGGTTTGCATTCCCCCTCAAAGTTCATATATTACCGCCGTACCGTTAGGGGTGTCCCGCTCAACAGAACAGCGGGACTGAGAATACACCCTGCAACCTGATCTGGATCATGCCAGCGTAGGGAAACGGAGGATGGTTGTTCATCCGATGTCATTTTCCTTCCCGCTCCGGCATGATGCCGGTAGTGGGATTTTTTTTGGAGAACAACCATGATGCCGTATCATGCTTCATCCTTTGTCGCGGGAGTGCTCTGCGCGCTCCCGGTGTTCTCACGCGCGCAACAACCCGATGCGCCCCGTGACACAGTCTACCAGATGTCGCCGGTTGTCGTTACGGCAACTCAGGCTCGGGAGCGGGAGACTCCAGTGACATTTTCCAATCTGACCGCCGCACAGATTCACTCCCGCTACACGATGCAGGATATTCCCGTCCTCCTCTCGGAGCTTCCATCCATCACCACATATTCCGAAAACGGGAACGGGATCGGGTATAACTATGTGACGCTTCGTGGATTCGACCAGCGAAGGATCTCGGTCATGATCAACGGGATTCCGCAGAACGATCCGGAAGACCACAACGTGTACTGGCTCGATTTCCCCGACCTTCTTGCGAGTGTGGGAAACGTGCAGGTGCAGCGCGGGGCGGGGAGCGCGTTCTACGGTCCCGCGGCGATCGGCGGGTCCATCAATCTTGTCACGAATCCGTTTCACGGCGATCCCGGCATCGTTCTGGAATCGTATTTCGGATTCCAGGAATTCGGCGACAGCAGCAAGTCGCTCCCACTGGCTTCGCGGAAACTGAGCGCGTCCTTCCGTTCGGGTCTCGTCGGCGGACAATACATGTTCTACGGCCGTCTGGGGACCATCGAGAGCAGCGGCTACCGGACGAATTCCTGGGTGAACATGGACTCCTACTTCTTCGGCGCCATGAGGATCGACGGAGCTATGACCACGCGCTTTCATTTCTTCGGCGGTCCGATCACCGACGGGCTTGCCTATAACGGTCTGCCGAAATTCGCCGGGAACAACCTGACGCTGAGACGCCAGAATCTTGCCGACTGGACCGCTGCGCCCGGCGGGACTTCCTATGCCGACGTCACCCCCCGCCGTCCGCAGGAGTCGGAAGCCTTTAGCCAGCCGCACTACGAAGTCCTTCATGACTGGAAAATATCACCCGCCGCGACCTTGTACAATACGCTCTTCTATTATGAGGGGGACGGATACTTCGACTACGACGCTTCGTGGGCCGACACGACGAACCTGCGGCTGGGGAATGCCTACGGGATCCCCGTGACGGGGAACCCCACCGGCACCATTGTCCGGGCCTTCGTCGGCAACCACCAGTGGGGCTGGCTGCCGCGCGTCGAAGTGGACCATGGGGACGGCTCGCTCACCGTAGGGGCGGAGTTCCGCTTCCACCGGTCCACACACTGGGGGAAGATCCAGAGCGCCGGCAATCTCCCGGCGGGATTCGATCCCGACTATCACTTCTATGAATACAATGGAGCGAAGGATATCCTTTCCCTCTACGGCCACGAGATCTTCCACCTGACCGACGCGCTTTCCCTCATGGGAAGCGCGCAGTTTGTCTGGAACAGGTATCGGATCGAAAACGAGAAGTTCCTGGGTAATTCATTCTCCGTCCCGTACATGTTCGTCAACCCGCGCGGCGGACTCAATTATAATATCAACGAGAATGCGAACCTGTATCTTTCGTTCGGGTACACCTCGCGGGAGCCCCAACTGCGGAATCTCTACGCAGCCGAAGATGCGTACTTCGGCGCGACGCCCCAGTTCAGGGCTGACACGACCGGGGGGAAGATTACGTATGATTTCGCTCAGCCGCTCGCGAAGCCGGAACGCCTCTTCAATGTTGAGCTTGGCGCCCACCACCAGTCAACCCGCTTTCAGGGGGGCGCAAGCATCTACTGGATGGAGTTCACAGATGAACTCGTCAAGAGCGGCCAAGTCGATATCTTCGGACAGCCGGTGACCGGAAATGCGGACCGCTCGCGCCATGTCGGGATCGAGCTTGAGGGGATGGCAGCCCTTCCGTTCCAATGCTCGGTCTCCGCCAATGCGACATTCTCCATGAACCGACTGGTGCGTTACAGCGTGATCGACGACAATGGGAACCGCGTGACTCTGAACGGCAATCCTGTTGCCGGATTCCCCGACGTCCTCGGGAACCTTCGGTTGACATACGACGACGGCATATGGAGCGGGTCGGTCGCGGCCAGGTACGTCGGCCCGTTCTACACCGACAACGACAGGAATGTGGCAAACAGAAACGATGCGTACACGGTCTGCAACGCCGAATTCCTCTATCGGATTCCCTTCGCCTCGCATATGGTGATCGAACTGCGGGGGGAAGTGCGAAACGTCTTTAACTCGCTCTATTTTATGAACGGCGAAGGGAACGCTTTTTTCCCGGCCGCCGAACGAAACTACCTCATCGGTACACGGATCGCATTATGAAACGACCTCCCGCCCTCAACGCTTCCTCCATTGGGAAACTCGGGCCTGTAGCCCCGGGCAGCAATGTGCTGGTTGTCTGTAACGGCGAGCCCCCTCCGTCGGTCCTGCTCCGCCGCTGGGCCCGTGCTGCCGACGTCGTCCTTGCCGCAGACGGCGGTGCCAACATGCTCCGAGACGCCGGACTTGTTCCGAATGTCGTGATCGGCGACCTCGACTCCGTGACACCACGGACACGGCGGGAGTGTGCTTCGTCTCTTTTCATTCATCGCGGGAGCCAGGACTCCACCGATCTGGAGAAAGCGCTCGATTTCTGTTCGGAAATGAAGGCGGGAAGTGTTGTGCTCGCCGGAGCGACGGGGGGACGTCTTGATTTCACGCTGGGAAATCTCGCTGTCCTCTGGCGCTACGTACGCAGGTTTCCCATTGTCGTCCGGGGTGACGGCTGGCATGCGCTAACCGTGACACGACGGATGCGCATTGAAGGAAAGCGGGGCGCGCTGGTAAGCATTATCCCGTTCGGCGCATGCCGCGGCGTGACGCTCCGCGGTCTCCACTATCCATTGCGCGAGGCGGCTCTTCCGGTCGGACGGATCGGGGCAAGTAATGTCGTGGAGAAATCCCCCTTTACCGTGAGCGTCAAAAAAGGAAAATTGCTCGTTGTTGTCTTTGACATGACCGTCCCGAAGCGGAGTTCCCGACGATGGTGACATTCACCCCGCTGGATATCGGTGTGATCGCCGCATACTTTGTCGCGGTTCTCATCGTCGGATTTCTTGCATCTCGCCGCGGAAGCGGAGAGATCGAGTTTCTCCTTGCCGGCCGCTCGCTGACCACGCCGATCTTCGTCATGACACTCGTCTCCACGTGGTACGGCGGGATCCTCGGGGTGGGCGAGTTTTCCTACCGCTACGGAATTTCCAACTGGGTTGTGCAGGGGGTGCCGTATTACTTCTTCGCGATCATCTTCGCCTTCCTTCTTGCGAAGCGGATACGGAAGACCAACTTCACGACGATCCCCGACAAGCTCGAAGAGGCCTACGACAGGAAGACTGCCGTCCTCGGCAGCGTGCTGACGTTCCTGCTGATGACTCCGGCACCGTATGTGCTGATGATCGGCGTCCTGCTGCAGATGGTCACGGGCTGGTCGCTCACCCTGTGTGTCATCACGGGGACGGTTGCGACGACCGTCTATCTCTTTACCGGCGGATTCCGGTCGGATGTGAACTCCGATGTGCTCGAGTTCTTCCTGATGTTTGCGGGGATCGGTATCATCATCCCTTATGCCGTGGTGAAATTCGGAGGATGGGATTTTATTGTTCAGCATGTGCCGCCGGGGCACCTGACATGGAACGGCGGAAACTCAATGCAGTTCGTTCTTGTCTGGTTCTTCATTGCATTGTGGACCCTCATCGACCCTTCGTTCTACCAGCGGTGCTACGCGGCAAAGTCGGGAGCGGTTGCCCAGCGGGGGATCCTCATTTCCATTGTGTTCTGGCTCATCTTTGACGCGATGACTGCGACGGCTGGTCTGTATGCGCGGGCGGCGCTCCCGGCACTGGAGCAGCCGGTGATGGCGTATCCACTGCTCGCAGAGGCGACGCTCCCGTCCGGCGCGAAAGGGATGTTCTTTGTCGGCATGCTGGCGACCATCATGTCCACGCTGAACACACTTGCCTTTGTGTCGGCCACGACGCTCGGGCGGGACATCGTTGCACGGGTGCGGGGGAGGTTGAACGATGCACCATCCAACGCGCACGTCCGGTGGGGACTTCTCGTGACAGGAGTGCTTTCGGTGGTTCTCGCCCTCGGCATCCCTTCCGTGATCCAGCTTTGGTACACTGTGGGGACGGTCATCGTCCCCGGTTTGCTTGTTCCGTTGGTGTCGTCGTTCTTCGAACGCTGGAAGTGCCCGCCGGGGTACGCGTTTCTTTCGATGCTCCTGGGGTGGGGGGTATCGCTTGGTTGGCTGATTGCAGGGTGGAGCACGGCAATGGGGAGTTCGACGGCCTATCCTCTTGGGATCGAGCCCATGTATCCGGGATTGTTCGCGTCGCTGGTTGTGTGGGGCGTAGGAAGAGCGGCTTGCCGCAGCGTGGGAAGTCGCTGAAGCCGGTCCCTGAGTGCAATCTTCTCCGGGGCATCCTGCAACATCCGCAGATGTCAGGGCTTGAGTTTGATTTGGTATTGCTGCAGCTTTGTGTAAAGGGTCTTGAGGCTGATGCCGAGGATCTTTGCTGCTTCCGCCTTGTTGCCGCGGAAACTGCGAAGAACGCCTTCAATGTGGAGCCGTTCGATTTCCTTCAAGGGAATGGCGGTTCCGATTTTCTCGTTGGCACTGGCAGTGCCGGGGAGAGCGAAAGGCGAATTGGGAAGTGAGAGATCCTGCGGCTCAATCAAATCGTTCCGGCAGAGAATCGCGGCCCGCTCGATGACGTTCTCCAACTCGCGGATGTTGCCTGGCCAATCGTATTCCATCAGCATTTCGACGGCGCGCGGGGAGATGGATTTTTTGACCTTTGATTTCATCCTCGACGTCAGAAACGATGCGACGAGCAGGGGGATGTCGTGCTTCCGTGCCTTGAGCGGAGGGACTTCAATCGTGATGACGTTGAGGCGGTAGAGGAGATCGCTCCGGAAGCGTCCCTCTTTGACTTCTTCCACGAGATTCCTGTTTGTTGCCGAGAGGATTCTGCAGTCGGCTTTCAGCGTTGTGTTCCCGCCGACGCGGCGGAATTCGCCGCTCTGAATGAAACGGAGAATCTTCGGCTGAACGACAGGGCTGATGTCGCCAATCTCATCGAGGAAAAGAGTCCCCTTGTTGGCGATCTCGACGATTCCCTGTTTTGTCTGGTGCGCGTCGGTGAAGGCCCCTTTCTCGTGGCCGAACAATTCACTTTCGATGAGCGTGTCCGGGATGGAGGCGCAGTTCAGCGTCACGAAGGGTTCCCCTGACCGGTCGCTTTTCTGGAAGATATAACTGGCCACCAGTTCCTTCCCCGTCCCACTTGCCCCTTGAATCAGGACCGTCGATTCCGTCGGAGCCACTTTTGCCGCGATGTCGAGAACGTGGCGGAAGGCCTCGCTCTCCCCGACCATCTGGAAGGGACCTTGCAGGCGATCCAACGTTCCCTTCATCACAATGTTGTCGATGAGCAACTGGCGCCGTTCCAGGGCCCGACGGAATGTCCCCAACAGTTCATCGGAGGTCGTCGGCTTGGTGATGTAATCGTACGCTCCCGCGCGCATGCACTCCACCGCGATCTTCACGTCGCTCATCCCGGTCAGCATGACCACCTCGACGCCGGGGAAATTCGATTTGATGAACCGGAGGACTTCCACGCCATCCACTTTGGGCATCTTCACATCGCACAGGACGACATGATACAGCTTGGCCTGCATCGCATTGATCGCAGTGACACCATCAACCGCCGTATCAACGGAATATCCTGCATTGGTCAACAGAGCGGAAAGCATGTAGCGGAGAGCTTCCTCATCGTCAACCACGAGCACCGAGACATCTTTTTTTGTCATGGAGCGGTAGAAGTCGGAGATGGGAGAAATGGAATGAGCATTCCCGCGGATACCATAACACGAATAATAGCGACAATCATCTCATAAAGTCAATAACCCGTTGATTTTCAACGGTCTTGTTGTTACTTTGGTCACACCCATCGAATGACTCGACTCTCCGGAGTCCGATGTCAATGTGCGCGGGCTTCGTCAAGCCAACCGGTTTTCCCTGGCGGGGAAGGCACGGATCCCGTGCTATGCGGCAGAATCTCTCTAACCTCATGCGAATTCCCGACAAAATCCTGCAAGTTGTCCCCAAAGCACTGTTACACGACCATTTGGACGGCGGCCTTCGTCCGTCCACTATTATCGCCTTGGCAAAGGAAATCGGGTATCACGCACTCCCGACGGAGGATCCTGATGCTCTTGCGCATTGGTTCCACCGGGGGGGGAAGCGGGGGAGCCTCCCGCTCTACCTCGAGGGGTTTGTCCACACGTGCGGCGTGATGCAGACAGAAGAGGCGCTGGAGCGCGTTGCGTACGAAATGATGGAAGACATGCACAACGATGGCGTGGTGTATGTGGAGACCCGGTTCGCCCCTGTTTTTCATACCCAGCGGGGACTTCATTGGGATGAAGTGGTCAACGCCGTTCTGAGAGGATTGGAGAGCGGGAGGAAGGACTTTGGTGTCGAGTACGGGCTCATCATCTGCGCGATGCGGAACATGAGGCTCTCGAAGGAGATGGCCGAGCTCGCAGTCGACTTCCGCGAGCGTGGCGTCGTCGGGTTCGATCTCGCAGGGGAAGAGGGTGGTTTTCCGCCCAAGAAACATGTGGACGCCTTCCACTATATCCAGCGCGAGAATTTCAATATTACCATCCACGCGGGGGAGGCCTTCGGTAAGGAAAGCATCTGGCAGGCCATCCAATGGTGCGGCGCGCACCGGATCGGACACGCGACGCGACTGGTGGAAGACATCAGCATGGATAAACGGAACAGAAGGAAGATCGTCAAGATGGGTTACCTGGCCCAGTATATCCTTGACAAACGCATCCCGCTGGAAATCTGCCTTACCAGCAATGTCGACACTGGCGCGGTACGCGATCTCCCGAGCCATCCCTTCGGGATTCTGTACAAGTACAACTTCCGTGTCACACTCAACACCGATGACCGGCTCATGAGTGCGACAACGATGACGAAGGAATTCCGGATTGCGAATCGCGTGTTTCATCTGGACCTGGCCGATCTGGAGAAGCTGACCATCAATGCAATGAAAAGTGCCTTCACGCCGCACTACAAACGCATCCGACTCATCTACGATGTGATCAAGCCCGGATATGCACGTGCGCGGCGTAGTCTCGGTCAACTCTCCCGCCGTGAAGCCGCAAGACCACCAAAGAAGGGATAAGGCGATGAATCTGTTTGTGGTCCGGCATGGGCATGCGGCGCCGGTTGGTGGCGACATTCTCCGGGATGGAGATCGGCCGCTGACGGAGCGGGGAGAAGAGGAAGCGGCGATGGTGGCGGGGGCGTTGGCCCTCCTCGACGAAAAGATCGCCGTCGTCCTGGTGAGTCCGCTCCTGCGCGCGCAGCAAACTGCCCGCATCCTTGTGGAGCGGCTCGCAGGACCGCCCGACCTTCGGGTGACGGGGAATCTCGCTCCTGGGTTTCGGCCATCGGCGTTCATCAACGATGTCGTATCATCGGGGCACGACGGGGGTGTTGTTGCGGTCGGCCATCAGCCCGACCTTGGCTTCCTCCTCTCGTATCTCGTCGCCGACGCATCGCAGACCTCTATCGCGATTCCGGCGGGGGCCGTTGCAAAAATCGAGCTTCGTTCCGCGACCGGCGCGCGGGAGGGGACGCTGCAGTGGCTCCTGACGCCGGAGACCCTTCGCCGTCTGCTTCCGGCATAACCAGAAGGATTCTTCCTATGGAGCTATTCCTCGTCGCCATTGATAAACCGGCCGATATGAACTTCATCCTCGGGCAAACCCACTTCATCAAGTCCGTCGAGGATCTCTATGAAGCCATCGTGCAGGCCAACCCCTCGATGAAGTTCGGCATCGCTTTCTGCGAGTCATCGGGCCCGGCACTCGTACGTACGGCCGGAAACGACCCCGCCCTCATCTTGCTGGCACAGAAAAATGCACTTGCTGTCGGTGCGGGACATTCCTTCATTATTTTCATGGAAGGGGGGTTTCCCGTCAACATTCTCAACCCGATCAAAAACGTGACAGAAGTATGCCATGTCTTTTGCGCGACTTCCAATCCCACGCAGGTCATAGTGGCGGAAACGGACCAGGGGAGAGGAATCCTCGGGGTGGTGGATGGCGTGCGCCCGAAAGGCGTTGAAACAGAAGCGGATGTGGCAACAAGATTGAAATTTCTTCGTACAATCGGTTACAAACTATGAGAGGAGGATTGCTTATGCGACGGTTCACGGTAATCTCGATGATCGTGCTGGGAAGTGCCCTGCTTTTCCTTACGGGAGAATCATCCCAGACCTTCGCGCAGAAGAAGCGTGCGGGAGCGGCGGCCGAGCAGGCACATTCGGTCAAGATGGAATCGTCCATCCATGAAGTGCTTGCAGGATTGCAGGGCATGCAGACGAACCAGGGTCTCCTGTTAAAAGTGGGATCCGATTTCGTGACATTCGAGCATGAAGGCGACACTCTCTGCTTTCCCATCCACTCGCTGCAAGGGATAAAATTCCTGAAAGCGGAAGAGGGTGGGGATAGAAAGATCGAAATTCGGTTTTTGTCAAAGGACTGAAATGACTGCCGGTGCGCGCACAGTGCGTGCCCCGCGCGGGACATCGCTCTCGTGCAGGGGTTGGATCCAGGAAGCCGCATTGCGGATGCTGATGAACAACCTGGATCCTGAAGTCGCGGAAAGACCCCAGGATCTGATCGTCTACGGGGGTGCCGGCAAAGCGGCGCGGAATTGGGAATGTTTCGATGCCATCGTCGGCTGTCTCCGGGACCTTGCCGATGATGAGACACTCCTGGTGCAATCGGGAAAACCGGTGGCGGTCTTTAGAACGCATACCAACGCGCCGCGTGTCCTGATCGTCAACGCAATGCTTGTGCCGAAATGGGCAACGTGGGAAGAATTCCGGCGCCTGGATGCGCTGGGCCTCACGATGTACGGGCAGATGACGGCGGGGAGCTGGATCTATATCGGGACACAGGGGATTCTTCAGGGAACATACGAGACGTTTGCCGAATGTGCGAGGCGTTCCTTCGGGGGAACCCTCGCTGGGCGCCTGCTGGTCACCGCCGGGCTCGGCGGAATGGGTGGGGCGCAGCCGCTGGCGGCGACGATGAACGGTGCGGCCTGTTTGGCCATCGAGGTTGACAGGGAACGGATCGAGAAGCGGCTTGCGACGGGGTATGTCGATGAAATGGCGGAGACGCTCGATGAAGCTCTGAGCATCCTGCAAACTGCGCGTGAGTTGAAGGAAGCGCGCTCGGTGGCGCTCCTGGGGAACGCTGCCGAAGTGCTTCCCGAACTCCTCGCCAGGGGTATTGTCGTCGATGTATTGACCGACCAAACATCCGCGCACGACACATTGGACGGATACGTCCCGGCGCACATGTCGTATCGCGAAGCGCTTGACCTCCGCGGTCGCGATCCCGCAAAGTATGTCTCCTGTGCCCGCGCATCAATCGCCGACCACGTCCGCGCCATGCTCGGCCTCATGCGACGCGGGGCAGTGACGTTCGATTACGGAAACAACATCCGCGGCGAGGCGCAGGCGGGAGGGGTGGAGGATGCCTTCGACATCCCCGGATTCGTTCCGACATACATCCGTCCGCTCTTCTGCGACGGGAAAGGACCGTTTCGCTGGGCAGCGCTCTCCGGCGATCCGGAGGACATTTTCCGAACTGATCGAGCGGTGCTGGAGACGTTCCCTGACAATGAGCCCCTCTGCCGCTGGATCACGCAGGCGCAGCAGCGGGTGAAGTTCCAGGGACTTCCCGCCAGGATCTGCTGGCTCGGCTACGGGGAGCGGGCGGCGATGGGGAAGATTTTCAACGACCTTGTCGCGCGGAAGGAAGTCAAGGCCCCGCTGGTGATCGGCCGGGATCATCTTGATTGCGGATCGGTAGCCTCGCCGAATCGTGAAACGGAAAAGATGAAAGACGGGAGCGACGCGATCGCCGATTGGCCGATCCTGAATGCGCTGCTCAACGTGGCGGGAGGAGCGAGCTGGGTCAGCGTTCACCATGGCGGCGGTGTCGGGATCGGGCTTTCGATCCACGCTGGCATGGTGGTCGTGGCCGATGGCTCCGCAGAGGCTGCAGCGCGCCTCGAACGGGTATTGACGTACGATCCGGGTATGGGGATCGTGCGCCACGCCGATGCAGGATACGAACGGGCGGTCGCCAACGCGAACCGCTGGAATGTGAGAATTCCGATGGTACGCCACTCATAACCAATCATTCGAGGAGGAGATCATGAACGGCTTCGGTCACATCGAAATCCCCACAACGAATTTCGCCAGGGCGAAGAAATTCTTCGGCGCCGTCTTCGGCTGGACGTTCGATGACATCCCGGACATGCACTATGTCGTCTTCCATGCGGGGACCCGGCCCAACGGAGGGTTCTTCCTTGTGAAGAAGATGCCGAAGAAGGGGCAGGTCAATGTCTATATCGAAGTGGAAGACATCGACGCCACGCTGAAGGCGATCAAAAGAGTGAGGGGAAAAGTGGTGACGAAGAAATCAGAGATCCCTGCCATGGGATGGTGGGCGCAATTCGCGACTCCGGACGGATGTCTGCTCTTTCTCTGGCAGGCGCCTCCGCAGCAGCCCGCGGTGTGATCTGTGCCGATCGTTGAGGGACAATCGCGCGATGCCGGGAGCGGGCTCTGTGTCCGGTGCCGGCACGCGCAGATCATCGCTAGTGGAAGGGGGAGTCGGTTTCTCCTGTGTCGACTGGCCGCGACCGACTCTCGATTTGTCAAGTATCCGCGGCTTCCGGTTCTCCATTGTGATGGTTTCATAAAGGAAGAGCCGAAAGCGTGAACCGGCTGCATTGCCGGGATGTATCGCCTCGTGAACAAGAGCTATGATCGATCCAGTCCGCTTTAAAAAAATCCTCGCCGCGCTTCTCAAGGTCCTCGTCATCGTGGAACTGATTGGTGCCATGGGTCAGGGGATCGCAGGGAAGGGATGGGCCCGGTTCGGCGTCGATCTGATCGTCGCGGGCGTTCTCTACGTCATGTGGGAACGGCTCACTGCCGCCGTGGGCGAAAGGAAGGAAGAGTTCCGCCGCAAGATCGAGGGGGCCCCGCAGGATATCCGGCTCCTGGATGCCCTTGCATTCTCCCTTCTTTCGACAGACACGATCTATGAGAACATCCCCCCCGACCGCCTCCGGTTGATCGTCATTTCGTACACACTGATCGCGCTCGGTCTCGTGGCCGCGTTCGCGAACATAGGCCCCGGTCTGATGCCCCTGGTGGTGTCAGGTGCACTCGTCCTCGGCGCTGTCAACCTCGTCACCTGGGTTATCTCCCTGGAACGGGGAGCGAAGGAATCGCTGCAGACCGAGTTGAAGCTGGCCCAGGACGTGCAGATGTCGCTCATGCCCAAGGAGGATCCCTCCCTGCAGGGATTCGAGATCACGGGTATTTCCGTACCCGCAGCAAATGTTGGGGGGGATCTTTTCGAGTATTCATGCCTCGGGATGTCCGGGCATGATCTCTTCGGCATCTCCGTGGTCGATGTTTCCGGCAAGGGGATGGAAGCCGCCATGTCGGCCGTCTTCACCAGCGGTGCGCTTGCATGCGAGTGCCGGCACACATCCTCTCCCGCGGCCATCCTCTCACAGCTGAATCGCGGGACCTACACTCATTCGCGTCGCGGACATTTTGTGGCGTTCCTTCTTGCCGCGCTGGACCCTGTTGCGCGCACGATCACGTTTGCGAATGCGGGTCAGACAAAGCCGTTGCTCCGGAGTGCGGGGAGCGTCACCTGGCTCGACGCCCCCGGCCTCCGTTTTCCCCTCGGTATGCAGCAAGACACGCGCTACGAAGAACGAAACGTGCAGCTCAATTCGGGGGATATCGTGCTCATGCTGACGGACGGCTTTACCGAAGCAATGAATCCACAGCAGGAAGTCTTCGGGGAAGACCGCGTCGTTGACCTCCTCCGGCAGCCGGACGTCGAAACTCTCCGGCCCCGCGACATCATCGATCGGCTGAGGACTGCGGTACGCACCCATGCCGGGAGCGCTCCCCAGCACGATGACATGACCATCGTTGTCGTGAAGGTCCTTTGATGCGTTCCTCCTTCCTCGTTCTCCTCGCTCTCTGTGTCGGTCAGGCGCATGGCCAGACCTCGGATTTGTTCGACGTGACGCTGATCAGCAACTATGAATCGGCGGTGAGGACGCTTGAACTTTATGGCGGACTCTCCGGCAGTCCCGCATCGATTGCAGCGTTGCGCGGCAGCCAGATCGCGCTCTCCACAACAGCTCTCCTGGTACAACGCCGGCTCGATACGCCCGCCCTTGAGAACGCTCTTGAAGCAGTGAAATTCAACCAATCATTGGGAGACGATGTCTTCCATATGAAGGAAGCGCGTGCGAGCGTGGCGGACATCAACGACCTGATGACGGAAGCGCAGAAGCGGAATTTCGGTCAGAAGGTGGTGAGTACCGTCGCGCAGCTCTTCCCGGCGGGGACTCGGATCAGAACGACGATTCCCGTGTACTTCGTCGCCTTCGGCGACAAGAACATTGATGCCTTCGTCCGCCGGGTGGTGTGGCATGGGAACGTGCCGGTTTTCGTCGGGGAAGGGGAAGGGGAACTGACGATCGTGGTGAATCTCGCAAAGGCGGTCAATTACGGCCGCTCGACCGATGAGCGGTTCATTGCAATGCTCAGCGTTGTCGCGCATGAGGTGTTTCACGCGGCTTTCGGGGTGTACAAGGACGGATCCCCCGAGTGGCGCGGGTACTACGCTTCCGGCAGGACGCCGTTCGACCAACTTCTCGATCTCGCGCAGAACGAAGGGATCGCATACTATCTCTCCCTGATACAATCCTCGCGCGGGCATCTTCCCGCCGACGGACTGGCGAGAGCACAGCGCGCATTTGCTTCATTCAATGCCGCCTCGACCGAACTGCTTTCTCCCCAAACCCCGGCCCGGCGGGCGGACGATATCATCCGGGCCTCCAACACTTCGGGCTACTGGGACAACTATGGGGCGATTACCGGGATGATCGTTGCGCGCCAGGTTGACCAAACGCTCGGTCGTCAGGCCCTTGTCAGCACGGTCATTGACGGACCGGGGGCGTTCTTCAGAAAGTACGTCGAATTGATGGGACGCGACCCCGGTCTCCCGCAATTCTCTCCCCAGGTGGTCGGCGCGCTCAGCAGCGCGCGATAGGCTCCCCCAGCGCCGTTTCCCGTTCTGTTCTGTGCCGGCGTTCTCGCGTTTGCATTGGAGGTGATGTGATATCGCTTGCGAGGCAATTGTTGCTCTTGCGACAATCTGCGCCTTCCTTTGCGCCTTGCACGTCGGAAGACGTTTTCGTATCTTTCTGCACTTCCACAACCCCCCATCCCTCGTGAATCTGTTTCTCAAGAATATCTCTCAGCTCGTTACGGTTGCTGCCAACGGAAAAACCGCCGCAACAGGAGCCGCAATGCGCGACCTGGGCGTCATCAACGATGCGGGCGTCCTCTGCCGCGAAGGGAAGATCGCGTGGGTCGGTCCGATGCAGGAATGGCATGAAACGCTTCCCGACGACGTCGGCGAATTCGACGCTTCCGGCATGGTGGCACTCCCGGGGTTCGTGGACTCTCATACCCACATGATGTTTGCCGGGAGCAGGGAGAAGGAATTCGCCCTCCGCGCGAACGGCGTGTCATACCAAGAAATCGCCGGACAGGGGGGAGGAATCCTCGACACGATTACTCATGTCCGGGCCGCCGGAAAAAAGGAGCTGAAGCGGCACACGAGACGCTTCATGTCGGACATGATGCGCCATGGCACAACGACCGTGGAAATCAAATCGGGATACGGTCTCACCATGGATGCGGAAATGATGATGCTGGAGGGGATCAACGAACTGATGTCCGAAGAGCTTATGACGGTAGTCCCGACTTTCCTTGGCGCGCACGCCGTTCCTCCAGAGTACAAAGGGGATACGGAGGGGTATGTCGCTCTTATCGTCAACAAGATGATCCCGTATGTGGGGAAGAAGAAATTGGCGGCCTTCTGCGACGTCTTCTGTGAGGAGGGGTTTTTCACCCCGGCGCAGGCGGAGCGGATACTGGAGGCAGGGAAACAGTGGGGTATGAAACCAAAGATCCACGCGGACGAACTGACGGCGGGGGGCGGCGCCGAACTTGCGGCGCGTGTCGGTGCGGTTTCCGCGGATCACCTTGAGCGGATTTCCCCCGCTGGTATCGCTGCGATGCGTGATGCGGGGATTGTCGCCGGCATTCTCCCGGGCGTCTCGTTCTTTCTCGGCCACGGCTACGCGCCGGCACGGGCGCTTATCGATGCGGGGGTCGCCGTGGCGATCGCAAGCGACTTCAATCCCGGTTCCTGCATGTCGTACTCGATGCCAATGATGATGACCATCGCCTGTGCACAAATGCGCATGACACCCGAAGAATCGATCACGGCAGCGACGATGAACGGTGCCGCCGCTCTCGGCATCTCCTCCACGGTCGGCAGCATCGAGGTGGGGAAGAACGCCGACATTATCGTTGCCGATGTGCCCGACTATCGCTTCCTGGCATATCATTTTGGCACGAATCATGTCCGGACGACCATCAAGAACGGGACGATCCTGGAATTGTGACAACGGAGATAGGATGAAACACATTGTTGAATGTGTGCCGAACTTCAGTGAAGGGCGGAGCATCAAGATTGTCAACGCCATTGCAGGGGCGATCAGCTCGGTCCCCGGCGTGAAGTTCATCAGCGCCGAGCCGGATCAGGACTACAACAGGACCGTCGTGACGTTCGTTGGCGAGCCCGCCGCCGTGATGGAGGGGGCGTTCCTCGGCACGCGGAAGGCCGCCGAACTGATTGACATGACCCGGCACAAGGGAGGGCATCCCCGTATCGGCGCGACGGACGTTGTTCCTTTTGTCCCCGTTTCGGGCGTGACGATGCACGAGTGCGTTCGGATGGCGAAGGAATTCGGGAGACGGGTGGGCGAAGAGCTGCAGATTCCGGTGTATCTGTATGAGGAAGCGGCATCGCGCCCGGAACGGCGGAACCTCTCCGCGATCCGCAAGGGGGAATATGAAGGGCTTGCAGAAAAGCTGAAGGACCCCGTCTGGACTCCGGACTTCGGCGCGGCGGTGTTCAATGCACGTTCCGGCGCCACAGTCACGGGGGCACGCATGTTTCTTATCGCGTACAATGTCAATCTGACAACCAACGATGTAAAGCTCGCAACCGAAATCGCCCAGCGGATCCGTGAAAGCGGACGATTGGCCAGGGATTCCTCCGGAAAGCAGGTCCTGAACGCCAAAGGAGAGAAGGTTACAGTCTCCGGGACGTTGAAATCCGTCAAGGCGATGGGTGTTTTCCTCGAAGCGAACGATATCGCACAGGTGTCGATGAACCTGGTGAATTATCACGTCACACCGCCTCACGTGGCATTCGAAGAAGTGAAGAAACAGGCGGCAGCACTCGGCATTGGCGTGGCGGGGAGCGAGATCGTCGGCCTGACACCACAGGAAGCTCTCATCATGGCCGGAAGATTCTACGCGCCGGAGGCCCCGTCCGACGACGCCCTCATTGCGGCGGCGATCGACGCGCTCGGTCTGAGCCAGCTTGAGCCATTTGATTCACAAAAGAAAATCATCGAAGCACAATTGCTCTGAACGACGGGAAGGTGTCTCCATGCCTGCAAAGGTGACCTTGAACGGATATCTCGATGAGTTGGCCTCTTCTTCGCCGGCTCCCGGTGGCGGGTCCGTCGCAGCGTTGAGCGGTGCGCTCGGCGCGGCATTGACGGCTATGGTCTGCCGGCTGACGATCGGCAAGAAGAAATATGCCTCCGTCGAAGAGGAAATGAAGAATGTGTTGCGCCAGGCAGAAAAGCTCCGGATCCGGTTTGTGGATTTGCAGGAGCTGGACACCGCGGCCTTCTCGAAAGTGATGGAAGCATATTCCCTTCCGAAGGAGACGGACCCGCAAAAGGCGCTCCGGTTCAGCGCCGTGAGGGAAGCAATCAAAGAGGCGACTCTCGTTCCACTGGAGGTCATGAAGCATTGCATCGACGGACTTGCCCTCACCCGCCAGGTCGCCTCCGCCGGAAACGACAACTCGGTCAGCGATGCCGGTGTGGCGGCGCTGATGCTCCACGCTGCCGCAGAGGGAGCGGCGCTCAATGTTCGCATCAATTTGTCGACGCTGAACGATACAGACTTTGTCGGCTGGAAGAGCGGCGAAATGGAATCGTTGCTGCAGACCTGCCGGAAGATGCTGACGGAGACGCAGGGAGTCGTCGACGGCAAGATCGAAGGAGAAAAACTCCCGACGAAGTGAAAGGCGTTCGATCTGTCGCGCGCCCGCGGTTGACGACAAGCGGAGGTGAGCATCTTCTGTTCTTTTGCTGAGACGTTTACTCCCCCCACGCATCGATTCCCCGCTTGCAATCCACCATTTTCCGTGGTAAGATATCGGTGCCATGAGCAAGAAAAGGGGAAAACGGCGACGTTCCTCGTCCCGGTGGATCACAACGACATGCATTCTCGTCGTTGCCGCCGTTTTCTTGTTCCGCCTCTTTCCTCGGGGAACTTCCCGACCGCCGGTACGCGCGCCCAACGACAATCCCGTCATCGCTTCCGCCCCCGGGAAAATTGACCACGCCGATGAACTCTGGGTGCAGCGGACCATGGCAATCGACGGCCTTTTCCACCGTGTCTACACCCCGTGCTGGGAGGGAGCGTATGGCGCCATCGGCGACGCGCATCTGTTCGCCGTCACACATGATTCCTCTCTCCTCCGTTTCCACACGATCGAGCATGATCTCACCATGATGTGCACGGGGACCTGGGTGGACGACCGGGCCTGGGTCTGTCTTGCGGAGATGTATTGGTGGCGTTTCACCGGCGGGAAGGCGATGGGCTGGGTGGCGGATGCGCGGCAGCGCTACATCGAAGCGCGTGAGGAAGGACGCCTCTCCGGCCATGAAGGATTCTGGAGCTGGTACAACTGGCCTCCCCGTGCGGCGGTGCATGAGCAGATCTTCACAAACGGAAACATGAACCAGATGGTTTCCGTCGCATGCTGGCTCTACGAGGCGACCGGAGAGCAACAGTTTCTCAGGGACGCGCTTCTCGTCTGGAACGGAGACGGGAAAATTCCCGGCGTTGAGAAGACACTCTACAAGGGAAACGGCCGCTGGGAGGGAAAGCGCGGACTCGCGGCGTTCGGGAAGCAGCTTCCGTGGGAGGGAGGAGAGTACTGCTCGATTGGGTCCGCACTCTACCGGGTGACAAAGGATCCGAAATACAAGTCGATCGTTGTTGCCACGGCGCGGCGGCTGATGAACCCCGCGACGGGTTGGGTCGATGCAAAGGACTTCTATCAGATCCACATGGACGGAAATGGGGCGTTCGTTCACTTCATGCTGGATGCGTATCAGATTGCGCCGGATGAATTACGCGACATGCCGGAGAAGATCACCCGGATGCTCGAACACGTCTGGACGAACGGTCACGGGAGGGCTCGGGTTCTTCTCCACCGGGAAGCGGATCATGGGATACGGAACGGGTGGAATCCGAACGGGGGAGAAGACGGATACCGCGTAAATGAAGTGGGGACGGTACACGCCCAGGCGGAAGCGGTGCGCGCCTTCGGGGTCTTTGCGTATGTCATGCACACGCTTCCTCCCGGCCGGGGGAGCGTGTCAAAATCTGCGTCGCGGTAGCTGCGATCCTCGTCGCGGGACCGTCAGTCGTGGAGGGTGAGCGCAAGGATTTTGATCGCCGCCGTCTCCGTGCGCAGGCGCCGCGGTCCCAGCGCAACTGATGTGAACCCCGCGTTTTCTGCACGCCCTATCTCAGCGTCGCTAAATCCCCCCTCCGGCCCGACGCACATGATCGCCGACGCATTTGCTGACTCCCCTGGGAATGGCAATGGCAGGGTCGACCTTTCGTGGGCAATGAACCTGTCGCCATCCTTCGGCGCTGACGCGAGGAATTCGTCGAACGTCGTAAGGTGGCGCACTTCGGGGAGGACGCACCGTTCCGACTGCTTCATCGCGGCAAGACAGAGGTGTTGCCACCGGTCGATCTTTGCGGAGCGGGGGACGGTCCGCTCCGTCAGGAGCGGGACAATGGCGTATACGCCGAGTTCGGTGGCCTTCTCGACGAGGAAGTCGAACCGCGCCGGGTTCTTCAGGATGCCAATCCCCAGCGTCACTTCGCGGGAGGATTCGTGAACGCGGCTGCTGTGCGACGCAATCGTGCAAGTAGCCGCCAGGCGGGAGACGCTTGCGATCACGGCCTCGTACATGTTCCCCGCGCCGTCTGCCACGCGCACGGCATCGCCCGGGCCCAGTCTCATCACGCGGTTGAGATGATTGAACTCGTCGCCTTCGATGGTAAGAGAGGGGGGAGTAACAAGGCGGGGGGGTGTATAGAACTGGTCCATGGCTATATGGATGCTCGCAGGTCGATGATGAACTCCCCCTTGCCGTGATCGTTCCATGCATACTCGGTTCGGAGGATGAAGCTGTAGGGGAGGAGGAAGTCGAGCCCGCCGCCGTATCCAAGGCCGAAGAGCGGAAGCGAGAGTTTATCATGTCGGTACCATGCCGCTCCCGCATCGCTGAAAAGGGCCAGAGCGGCTCCGAACCGCCAGACTGCGAATTCCTGGGGGAGGGGGAGACTGGTAACCTGGAACGTCAGGGGCGAAAGGAACAGATAGCGGAATTCGATTGTACCCCCCGCAAGGTTTTCTCCTTCCCAGAGCGCCTCATAGTACCCACGGACCCGTTCCTGTAATCCAAAATACGAGCGGGCATACGTTGGGATGATCGTTCCCGACACCTGGGTCGTAAAGGCACGTACGCCGACCGACACCTCGGAGAGGAGAGGGATGAATTTCCTGAAGTCTACACCGAAGCGGGAGAAGTCGACGTGCGATTCGCCAAAGCCGTTCTTCGTTGCAAACAGCGTCACGAGCGCGCCCTGCATCGCATATTCGCGGAGGTCCCGGGAGTCATAGCTGTAGCTGATCGTCGCATAGAGGAAAACGTCCGTTCCGCTCGGCGAAGCAGTCCTCCCCGCGCGATAAGAGGAAACCGTGACGGAATGGAGGCCGCCGTTGATTCCCGCGGTTTCAAACAGAGTGAATCGTCTCCCGGCATTGACATCGATATCCCTATGGTGTTCATCGAAGTCGCCGGTCAAGGCCGATTCCACGAGACTCCGGTTTCTCACGGTGGCGAGGCCGGCAGAGACACCGGCATAGGCGCTGTGGTCACGGTCGAAGAGCGGGTCCTCGTACGCGAACGAGACCTCCGGGTCGAATCCGAAGACCAAAGCGCCGGAGAGGCGCTGGTTCCTCCCAAGGAAGTTCGTGTGTGTGACCCCCGCGCCATAATAGGGCTTCTTCGTGTCGCCGTCGCGGAAGCCGACAATGGGGATAGGGATGATGTACCAGCGCTCGCGGACGCTGACGAAGAGGAAATGCTGTGTGTCGAGGGAGTCGTAGTAGATGTCCACGCTGGTGAAGAGATGGAGACTGTAGATGCGCGCCCGATCATACTCGATGGCCTCCTGCGTGGCGAGCGATCCCGGCCGAAGAGCCATCTCGTCGAGGATCACATAACTCTTCGTCTTTTCATTGCCGGAGACGATGACGGTATCGACGAGACCGAGGACCACGCGATGGTGTTGCATTGTCGTATCCTGGGCTGCGAGCGGCGCGGTGAGAAGTGTCATGAGTGCGGCGATTGCCGCGCCGGGCGGGAAGATTCTCATCCGATGAGGCGGCGATGTTCGACCATGATGCAGCGGTCGACGATGACATCCAGTCCCGCAGCAGCAGCAACGGCGGCGGCCTCTTCATGGGCGGTGTCGAATTGCATCCATACGCATCGGGCGCCTGCGCGGATGGCCTCCTCGACGATGGCCGGGACGAATTCCGGCCGGCGGAAGATATCGACAATATCGACCTGCGCGCCGATGGAGAGAAGATCGGGGTAGGAAGGTTCTCCGAGAACGGAGGCGACAGACGGGTTGACGGGGTAGATCCGGTAGCGGTGGCGCTGGAGGTAGAGTGCGACGCGATGGCTGTCGCGCTCCGGCCTGGCCGAGAGTCCAACAACGGCGATGGTCGTGGCATTGCGAAGGCGCTCTGCAATCGCGGTATCGTCCTCAAGGATGGGCATGGGTGATCACGAAAGATGTTCGAGGGCCTGCTCCGCGGCTGCCTGTTCGGCCTCCTTCTTGTTCTTTCCCTTGCCGGTTCCCTTTCTGATGCCGGCGAGCATCACGTTGACGGTAAACGTTCTATCGTGGTCAGGACCTTCCTCGCGGATGATCGCATACCGGGGGACGCCGAATCCCCGTCCCTGAGAGTACTCCAGGAGCCGGCTCTTGTAGTTGTCGTCGGCGGTTGCAACGTCACCGAGATCGATGGCCTCGAAGATCAGCCTCTCGAGGAACTTGCGGGCGGCGGCGAATCCGCCATCAAGGTACAATGCAGCGACAACCGCTTCGAGACAGTCAGAGGTAATTGTCTCCCGCCCCTTCCCGAGGGTACCCGAAGCGCTCGGGCTGGTCTGCACGAACTCTCCGAGCCGGATCGATGTGGCGTACGCGGCGAGGGCCTTCCGGTTCACGAGCCGCGAGCGCATCTTGGTCAGTTCGCCCTCTTCCGCATCGGGGAAGTGGTGGTACAGGTATTCCCCGACGATCAGATTGAGAATCGAGTCGCCCAGGTATTCGAGGCGTTCGTTCGACGCGGCAGTGGGGTGGTGCTGCTGCAACGAGGAACGGTGCATCAACGCGTGCACGAACAGGTCGGTATTGCGGATGCGGTAGTGAAGGATGCCTTCAAACTCGCGCTTCTTCGGGTTGAAACGCAGGTGCCCCGGATCATCGCCGGCGGCGGCTGACCCGCGGCGGGCCCGCAGGCCCGCCGCCCGGAAGAACCGCGATAACAGTATGCGCAGGAGCGCCATGCAACAGTCTACTCGATGAACTTCTTGACCAGGATCGTTGCGTTGTGCCCGCCAAAGCCGAACGTGTTACTGATGGCATAGGTGATGTTCCGCTTCACCGCGACATTAGGGGTGTAGTCGAGGTCACAGGCGGGATCGGGGAATTCGTAGTTGATGGTCGGCGGTATCATGCCGTTCTTGATGGCGAGAAGCGTCGCGATTGCCTCGATGGCACCGGCCGCGCCGAGCAAATGACCGGTCATGGATTTCGTGGAGCTGATGCTGAGTTTCTTCGCGTGCTCGCCGAAGACCGTCTTGATTGCCATGGTCTCGCTGATGTCCCCGAGAGGCGTAGAAGTGCCGTGGACGTTCACATACTCCACGTCGTCAGAACTGATTCCGGCGTCCTTGATCGCCCGGCGCATGGAACGGACAGCTCCTTCACCCCCTTCGGGGGGTGCGGTAATGTGGTGGGCGTCGGCGGTAAAGCCAATGCCTGCAATTTCGCCATAGATGGTCGCGCCCCGTTTCTGTGCATGCTCAAGCTCTTCCAAGAGAAGAGCTCCGCCGCCTTCGCCCATGACGAAGCCGTCGCGCTGAGCATCGAAGGGCCTGCTTGCCTTCTCGGGCGCGTCGTTCCGTGTGGAGAGGGCGCGCATCGCATTGAATCCGCCCAGGCCCATCGGCGTGATGGGAGCCTCCGCGCCGCCGCAAAGCATCACTTCTGCGTCCCCGTATTGAATGATCCGGAAGGCATCGCCGATGGCGTGCGATGCCGTCGCGCACGCAGAGACCGTTGCGTAGTTGGGGCCTTTGAAACCGTGTCTGATCGAGATGTTCCCGCAGGCGATATCGGGAATAAGCATAGGGATGAAGAACGGACTGATGCGTCCCGGCCCCCCCTGCATGAGGTTCTTGAACTGCGTGTCGTAGGTGGTCATGCCGCCGATACCCGAGCCGAACACGACGCCGAATCTGTCCGGATCCTCATCCTTTGCAGAGACACCGGAAGCGGCCACCGCCTGGTCGGCGGCGATCTGTGCATACTGCGAAAAGGGATCCATGCGCTGGGCCCCCTTGCGATCGAGGAAGTCGGTCGCTTTGTATCCTTTTAGCTCACAGGCAAAATGCGTATCGTATGCCGCAGTATCGAAGTACGTGATGTTCGCCGCACCGCTCGTGCCGGCAACAAGGTTTTTCCAAAAGTCGTCGACAGAATTTCCGATGGGCGCAATCACCCCCATTCCCGTCACAACCACTCTTCGTCTGTTATTCGTCGTCATGCCTGCGATCTCTCCTTGCTTCTCCGCCCGCCCCCCAGGGAAAGCAGTGCGGGGGGCGGGGAAAACCGTGCCTGTCATCAGGCAGTTTTGGACGTTATGTATTTGACTGCGTCACCCACGGTGGCAATCTTCTCCGCGTCCTCGTCCGGGATCTGGAGATTGAACGCCTTCTCAAACTCCATGACCAGTTCAACGGTGTCCAGCGAGTCGGCGCCAAGGTCGTTGGTAAAAGATGCTTCCGTCGTCACCTGTCCTTCGTCGACCCCCAGCTTATTGATGATGATCTCTTTCACTTTTCCTTCAATGTCCGCCATGACGCTGACCTCCTTGATAAGTGATGGAATGAAAACTCTTGTTCAACGATGCTGTAAACGACTCACATGGTCATGCCCCCGTCGACGCAAACAACCTGACCCGTCATGTATGACGCGGCGTCGGAAGCAAGGAACGCCACCACCGATGCGATCTCTTCGGGTCGCGCCGTGCGCTTCATCGGGATGAACTCTGCCATCGCTTTCTTCTGGTCGGGCGACAATGCGCCGGTCATGTCGGTATCGACAAATCCCGGCGCAACCGCATTCACCTGAATATTGCGAGAAGCAAGTTCTTTTGCAATAGACTTCGCAAAGCCGATGAGGCCGGCCTTGGACGCGGCGTAGTTCGCCTGGCCCGCGTTCCCGGTGATGCCGACGACCGAGGTAATGTAGATAATCTTTCCCGCCCGTTGTCCCATCATGCTCCGGTACGCCGCCTTCGTCAGATGAAATGCGCTTTTCAGATTTGTCGTCAGAACATCGTCCCAATCCTGCTCGCTCATGCGGAGGAGCAGTCCATCCTTGGTGACACCGGCGTTGTTCACGAGAATGTCGATCCGGCCGTGCTGTGCGAGGACTGTGGCGACGACCGCCGCTGCGTCGGCTCCGGAAGAAGCATCCGATTGGTGAGCGGAAACCTTCCGGCCCGCTGCGCGCATCGATGCCACAAGTTCATCCGCGATGGCAACGGAGTTCTTGTACGTGAAAGCAACCGTTGCGCCGTCGGCTGCAAGCCGTTCGACAATCGCCCGACCAATGCCTCTGGTCCCGCCGGTGACAAGCGCCACCTTGTCCTGCATGTAAGTCATCGCTGCTTTTCCGATTCGTGAAGAGTCTCATAGTGGGCTTCCATGATCGCGAAGCCATCCTCACCGACGAGATGCACCAGTTCTTCCTTGCATCCGGCGAACAACGGGGTGATGAACGTCGAGCCGATCGTGCAACAGGAGTGCTCTTCCTGGAGCATGTCATCGAACCCCACCGTCCCATTCGAGATCTCAATGGGGTAGAGGACGCAGAACAAGGGCTTCAATGCCCACCGGTGCATGCCTGCGTTTATCGCCGCCAGCTGGATAGCGCAGCGTCCCTCTTTGTCGAGGAACGCGCACTTGTCGTTGATGACCTGCGTTCCCACACGTTGGCCGGAGGCGAAATCGGGGTCGTCCTCCACCTGTTCTTCGAACCAGGACGAAGGATCGTTGTTCTGCGTCTCGTCCATCTCCCGCGCAATGATCCCTTGATGCGCCATGATGACGTCGCGTTCATGGAGATCCACGTACACGCCTCCTTCACAACAAGCGGAGGAACACCGACACGGTCCGCCCCCCTCCGGGAATCCCTTCGAGAAGAGCTCTCCGGAGAATGTGTACTGGTGAATTCTCAGCGATTTGTCCGGCGCAATCATCGTCCCCTCCTCACTGCAAGACATCGTTCCATGCGCTCGCTCCTGATGTTGCCGTCCCCGGAAGAGTCCGCCCAATCAGTCCTTGGAGAACCTTGCCCGGTCCCACCTCAAGGAATGCCTGCGCGCCGTCGCGCGCCATGGCACGTACCGACTGTTCCCAGCGGACAGGGTGCGTCAACTGGCGGTACAACAGATCGCGGATCTCGGCTGCATGCGTGACCGGTTCCGCGGTGACATTGGCATACACGGGTATCTCCGCATCGCGTATCGTTGCAAGGTCGAGCGCCTTCTTCAGCCCTTCCCGGGCCCCTTCCATCAAAGGTGAATGAAAGGCCCCGCTGACAACCAGCTCCTTTACCAATTTCGCACCGCGGGCCTTTGCAAGATCCATCCCCTTGCGAACCCCTTCCACCGATCCGGAGATGACAATCTGACCCGGCGAATTGAAGTTGGCGGGCTGGACGATGCCTGCGGCCGACGCTTCAGCGCACACTTCCTCGATCGCTTCGGAGGAAAGACCGACTACCGCGGCCATCGTCCCGTGGCATTTCTCCCCGGCTTGCTGCATGAGCTCGCCCCGGATCCTTACGAGGCGCAACCCGTCTTCGAACGACAAAGCGCCTGCGGCGACGAGTGCCGAATATTCGCCAAGCGAGTGTCCGGCCACCATGGCAGGCAGTGTTCCGTCGGACGGGTGACGTTTCTTGATCTGCGCGAACAATACCATACTATGGAGGAATATCGCCGGCTGCGTGTTCCCTGTCTGCCGGAGCTCGTTTTCCGGGCCGCGAAAGCAGATCGAGGTCAACGGTATGCCAAGAATCTGGTCGGCACGCTCCATCATTGCCCGTGCGCTGCTGTCGGCCTCATAGATATCCTGCGCCATGCCGACATACTGGGATCCCTGTCCCGGAAAAACGAAAGCGCGCGTGGCCATGCCTATCGCCCGTTCTCTGCGGTCCATTTCATGAGGACTGCCCCCCACGTGTAACCCGCGCCGAAACTCGCCATCACGATGGTATGACCTTTCCGGAGCTTGCCCGTCTCCCACCACTCGGAAAGACAAAGGGGGATCGTCGCTGCCGTGGTGTTTCCGTACTTCTCAATGTTGATCATCACCTTGGAGGGGTCGAGACCCATTCGCTTCGCCGTGGCGTCGATGATGCGAAGGTTCGCCTGGTGCGGCACAAGCCAGTCGACATCCTTCCCGGTCAGACCGTTGCGCTCCATGATCTCCGCGGAAATATCCGCCATTTTCACCACGGCAACCTTAAAGACCGATTTCCCGTCCTGAAAAATGTAGTGCATCTTCTTGTCGACCGTTTCATGCGTCGGGGGATTGAGGCTTCCGCCGCCGCGCATATGGAGGTATCTTTCTCCCGCTCCATCACATCGAAGGATGTGATCCAGAATGCCCTCGCCGTCATTGGCCGCAGGCTCCAGGAGAACAGCACCGCCGGCATCGCCGAAGAGAATGCAGTTGTTCCGGTCGGAATAGTCGGTAATGCTGCTCATCTTGTCCGCCCCCACAACTGCCACCTTCTTGCAGGTGCCGTTCTCGATAAATTGCATCCCCGTGACCAATGCGAAGGGAAATCCGGAGCAGGCCGCAGAGAGATCGAATCCCCACGCGTTCTTCGCACCAATCTTCTCCTGGACAAGGCAGGCGGTCGATGGAAAGAACATGTCCGGCGAAATCGTTGCCACAATGATCAAATCAAGGTCCATGGCGCCTATGCCGCGCCGTTCCAGCATCACCCGGAGTGCGCCGACTGCAAGGTCCGATGTCGCGCCGTTGTCGAGTATCCTTCGTTCCAGGATACCGGTCCGGGTCCGGATCCATTCATCCGTCGTGTCCACCATCTTTTCAAGGTCGGCGTTTGTCAGCTTCCGCTCCGGAACCCAATGTCCCACCGCAGTGATCGTTGCGCGTCGCTTGCTCATGCCACTCCGTGTGATTGCGCCTGGAGAATTTCCTGAATCTTGTGATGCACGCGTTGCTGAACCATTTCTTCGGCCCGCAGGATCATATTCTTGATCGCTTTGGGTGTGGAACCGCCGTGTCCGATGATGGACACGCCGTTGACGCCAAGAAGCGGCACTCCGCCTTGCTCCTGGTAGTCCATATCTTTCAAGACGGATCGCATTCCGCTCCGGGCAACGAGAACGGACAACTTTGCCAGGAGGCCCGTCTTCGCGTACCGGAGAAACTTCGCCTTGAGGAAGGAGGGAACGCTTTCGCCGAATTTCAGCAGGATGTTTCCGACAAACCCGTCACAGACGACGACATCAACTTCTCCTCTCAGAACATCACGCCCCTCGACGTTTCCCACGAAATTGAGTTCGCTCTTCTTCAAGAGTGCGTAGGCATGAATGCTGGCTTCGTTTCCCTTGGTCTCCTCCTCGCCGATGCTCAACAGTGCCACCTTTGGCCGGGATTTCCCGAGCATCGTCGAAACGTACAGCGAACCCATGACGCCAAACTCGTACAGGTGCCTCGGTTGACAGTCGACATTCGTGCCGGAATCGATCAGCAAGCAGGGGGAATCTGCTGTGGGGATGAGCGCGCCGATGGTAGGGCGTGCGACTCCCTTGAGCCGGCCAAGAATGAGTGTGGAAGCAGAGAGAACGGCGCCAGTATTGCCCGCGCTGACAAACCCTTGCGCCTTTCCCTCTTTGTGGATCTCCAGGCCGATGCTGATGGACGATTTCCGTTTCGTCTTCAGTGCCGCGTTCGGCAGGTCGTGCATTTCGATGACGTCCGGCGCATGGACAACGTTCAGTCGTCCAACATTCCGAAGGCGTGCGGCCTCCGCTGGAAACCGGGCGAGCTCACGTTCGATCTCTTCCTGTCGCCCCACCAGTATCGCAGCAATGTGATGACCGGGTGTCGCGAGTGCCGAAAGGGCACCTTCCACAACAACCGCGGGGGCATAATCTCCCCCCATTGCGTCAACCGCGATGGTTATGTATCCTTCGTGGGGAATCAAGGGAGTGGGCAATAGGATCGTCTTCGCGGGAAGAACGAGCCGCTGTCCGTCGTGGGCAGCGCAGGACTTCCGGCGTTGAACGTCTCAGCTTCTGTCAGGATGACTTGGGTACGACAATGGAGCGGCCATTATAGTACCCGCAATTTGGGCAGGCGCGATGAGGAAGTTTCTGTGTGTGACAATTTGGGCACTCCGCAACGGCTGCCGCTGTCGCTTTGTAATGTGTGCGGCGTTTCCGTCCGCGGGTCTTTGAATGTCGTCGCTTCGGATTTGGCATCGCGTGCTCCTATCGTGCATCGTGCTTTGTGTCAGTCATCAATTCTCTGAGCTTGTCCCACCGCCCGTCGGGTGCCAACGGCGTACACCCGCACGGTCCGTCGTTCAAGTTCTTTCCGCATTGAGGGCAAAGTCCCTTACAGCTTTCACGGCAGAGACGCTTCAGCGGCACTGCCAACTGCAAGGTCTGGCGAAGGTCTTCCGTGATATCAATGGCGCTTACGCCTGCCGGTATCAGCTGCACTTCAGATGGATCAAACTGTGCTGCCGCTTCTTCTTCCCACACATAATACATCACGTAGTGAGCCGAGAGAGGGCATCGAAACTCGGTGATGCACCGGTCGCATTCCCACACCCCCTGTGCCGCAGCTTTGACTCTGAGGAAGAGATCCTTCCCTGTCTTTTCAAGGGTTGCGCCCACCTCGACAATTCCCTCAAATTCCCGCGGCAATCCCAGCTCGGTGGGGGTCGGCGCGAAGGCGTACGTGTGCAGGCCTTCGGAAAGCCCCCCAACCTGTATTTTCATGGAACATCCCCCTGGTCATCCGAAAGGGGGCCGAGTTCCCCCTTTCAAGAAAATCAGCCAAAAAACGCAATATTCAACCCGCGCTGGCGGATTGGCAAAAGCCATTTAATATAGGCAACGGTCTGGAGAGAGTCAAATTGCCCCTCCTCCGGACAGAGATTGCCTTCCGGGGAATCTCGAGAGGGGGGGAATAGTGGACCGGAAGAAACTGGCCCCGTCCTTGCAACGGGGCCATCCGGGCACTGCGTGTGGAAGAGGGGAAAGCCGCCGCAGGCATTGGCCAGGCGGCTTCCTTTCTTACTCCTGCTTTACCGGTTCACCGTGCTCGAGAAGCTCGGCCTGCACGTGCTCGACGGTTTCTTCCAATGCTTCGCGAAACTTATCGAAATCCTCCTTGTACAGGAAGATCTTGTGCTTTTCATACTCCTCTTCACCGACCCGCTTGCTCTCCGTGATCGTGATGTAGAAGTCTTTCTCAGACTTGGTCGACTTCACATCGAAGAAGTACGTCCGCTTGCCGGCTCTCACTCGTTTCGTGAAGATCTCATCTTTGTAGCCGTTATTGTCCAATGTCCCTGCCCTCCTTTTTTGAGTGACCCCGCGTGTTCTTTGATGATACGTGTGAGGACGTCGGCCTCACTGCGTTCGTATGACGGCAATCTTCCCCGTTCCCGTCTGGCTCCCGTCATCGGTGAACCCGACAACGATATAAATCCCTGAAGCGACAACACTTCCGCGTGTGTCGCGACCGTCCCAATAACCCACCCTGCCGCCGGGCGACTTGACTTCGCGCACCAGCGACCCGCTGCTCGTGAGAATTTTGATGCTGGAATTGGCAACGAGTCCGTCGATCGTGAGGGGGATGGTGTTCGGCACGCGATACGGGCTGGGATAGGACGTCAGTGTACCGAATGCCTCCTTCGGTTCGACTGCCGAAGTGGTCAAACTCGCAAGCCCCGATGCGGTGCCGAAGTACACGTTTCCGGTCCTTCCGTCCACTGCGACGCTCAGGACGTTGTTATCCATGAGCTTTCCGTCTGTGCTCTCCACGGTGTACGACGCAAGTTCCTGCACCCCGTCGGGGGAGAGGAGGATCACTCCCTCACTCGTTCCCACCCACTTTTGATTGAGCGCATCAACAGCAATCGAATTGATCACCAAACCATCCAGCGGGGTGTACGCCGCGATCCCCCCCGATTGGGTGGGGTTGTCAGGATCGGAGATGATGGCGATGCCGAGGTCGGTCCCGACCCAGATGTCGTTTTCCCTGTCCACAACAATGGTGTTGATATTGTTGCTCGGGAGTCCGTTGGCAGATGTAACGAACGACGTTGCGACACTGTCAAACTCGCCGTTCGCGCCCTTATGCAAGGACACGACACCCTTATAGGCAGGATCGCGGATGATCGCCCAAAGGTTGTCGGATGCGTCGACAGCAAAGCATCGATCGACAGGCCCGTCCGCGAGACTGGTGACCGGGGTCCCTCCGAAAGATGTCATGACCGGCATTCTTCGCCAGGTTCCATTGGACTCGCGGATGGTAAGTGTGCGGCGGTCTGCCGGAGAAATGCACGTCATCACGACATTCCCTGCGGCGTCGCACGCGACTGAACTTGCGGCGATATAACTGATGTTGTTTGACACGCCGACCATCCCGACGTTGGTTCCATAGACGTGCGAAGCGTCGATCGTGTCGGTTCCCGGCAGAATCTCGACGAACCCGCCTCCGTACGTGCTTCCCCAAATGGAGCCGCTGCACCCAACGGAGACCCGGTAGACCTCATCGTTCGGCAGGGGGCTGTTTTGCGTTGTGAACGACTTCCAATCCTTCCCGTTGAAGCGGTACATCCCTTTTCCCGCGTCCTTTCCTGAAGCACCCCAAACGGTCCCGTCGGGTGCGACGGTGACGTTGACAAATTGGTAAGAATTCGGTCCGTTGGGAAAGTGGGATGTCCACGTCTGTCCTTCCAGAGTGACGATCCCTCCTGCGAGGACGCCGACGACTCCGTTCCCGCTATAATCTGTCGTGATGGATGTTGGCGCAAAAGGAAGGGCGGTTCCTTGCTGCTGAGCGTTGTTTGCCTGGTCGACAGTCCACACTTCGCGGGCCGATGTGCAGAGCACGAGGGTGGACGACCCGGCTTTTAGCGCAATAATGGATTTCCCTGCAAGTGCGGGGAGCGGCTGCCACGTGGCGCCGTCAAACGAGAAGAGCCCTGCCGTCGTTCCGGCATACACCCGCCCGGAGAAACTTGCCAAAGCCAGCGGGACGGCAGTCGTTCCGCCGACAGCTTCCAGCGTCCATGCATCGGGGGCAAGAAGATTTTGGTTCGCGAGACTTGCAGATGCGATCCGCGAGATGGAAGCACCGTCCGAGATGGCTACCCAAATTCTGCCTGTCGAGATTGTCGCGGAACGACAAATGACGTTCACATTTGTCGCCAGGGTGCCGAATCGTGTGAATGTGTCGCCGAATTCGCCGCGAGCGAGGTTGTACATACTCAGACCGAAGTCTGTACTGACAACAAGAGTATCGCCGATCGCTGCAATGGCGTTGATGTTCTTGTCGGTCTTCCCCTGGAAATTGGCGATATCGAGGATGGAACGGAGGATGCCTTCGGAGGGAGAGTACGCGTGGAGGACACCGGTCGATGCGCCGGTCCATACAGTACCATTGTGGTCAATATCGACGGCCGTGAGGTCGATGCTGCGGAGACCTTCCGCGTTCGTCAGGCTTTGGTACCGGGTCGTTCCTTCGTCCCACCGGAACAGTCCACCGCTGGTTGCGGCCCAGTACGTATGTCCGTCCCTCGCAATCCCCTTCACGTCCTTCATCGACGTGTAATTCCTCCAGGTCCCAGCGACGGCTGTCGCCGTGCCGGCTGCCAGGAGGAGGAATGCCCAGAAACGCCTCCCTCGCAGCATCATATCCACCGTCATCGTCGGTCGGGAACCGCTCCATGCGGTCCCGTCGTTTCAGTCAAGTTGTCGCCCCTTTTTTCCCCTCCGGGAGCTGCCGCATCAAGTCAACAAGCTCGATGGCCGAGAGTGCTGCATCCCATCCCTTGTTCCCTGCTTTTGCACCGGCACGCTCCAGCGCCTGTTCAAGGGTCTCTGTCGTCAAAATACCAAATGTCACCGGAGTCCCAGTCTGCATCGCTGCCTGGGCCACTCCCTTTGCCGCCTCCGTCGCGATATAATCGAAATGTGGCGTATCGCCGCGGATGATAGCACCAAGACAGATCACGGCATTGATACTCCCCGCCGACGCCAAGCGCAACGCGACCTGCGGAATCTCAAAAGCTCCGGGACAACGAATGACGGTAATGTCCTTCTCCTCGGCCCCGTGACGGGCCAGGCAATCCAATGCGCCGCGCAACAGCGCCTCACTAATGAGGCTGTTAAAGCGGCTCAGGACGATGGCAAAAGAACGGCCCCGTGCGGACAGATTTCCTTCGATGGTATGAATCATTTGATCTTTCTCCGGGCGCAACGGCTACTGAAGCCGGCGTCGCATCATGGTGACAGTATCAGTGGAAATGAAGTATCGTCCGAGAACTTCCCGGTCGTTGCTGCGACCTCCGTGAAAATCCGAACCGCCGCTGGCGAGAAGATAATACTCACTGACGATACCGTTGTAATGCGCCACCCGCTCCTGCGTGTGCGAAGGATGGACAACCTCAATACCGTCGATTCCCGCTTCGATCAACTTGCGGAGAAGCGATTCATCAACTGCATGTGCCGGATGGGCAAGGAACGACAGCCCCCCCGCATCGGCGATCAGCCGGAACGCATCTTGCGGGGTCACGAGATACTTCTTCTCGTACGCGGGTTTGCCAAAACCTAGATACTTGTAGAACGCTTCGTGATACGTGCCGGTCAGTCCCTCTTCCATCAGCGCATTGGCGATGTGCGGCCGCCCCACGGATCCCATCCCCGCCTGTTCCAGCACCGATTCAAGGGTCAACGGAACTTGCAGTCGATTGAGCTTCTCAACGATCCGTTCAGCTCTCTTGCGGCGTTCCTCGCGGAAGAGCGCGAGATGATCCTGCAGGGCCGCGTCGTGGTGATCAAAGAAGTACCCGAGGATATGAATATCCTGCTCCCCCACCACGGTGCTCAGCTCAACCCCGGAGATCACTTCGATGCCGAGGGAGAGGGCTGCAGCACGGGATTCATCAATCGCGCCCGTGTTGTCATGGTCGGTGACGGCGACAGTCGTCAGTCCCGCCTTGTGCACCCGGTGAATGAGATCGTTGGGAGAGAGGGCCCCGTCGGAAAACGTTGTGTGAAGATGGAGATCCGCTTTGCCAACCATGCAACACGGGCCCGGGTAAGAAAGAACGGATGAAGGATCTGTCAGCTTAAAGGTACCTGGACTTGAACTTCTCATAGTCGTTGATGATCAACTTCCCCCGCTCGATTTCCAGGTGACCTTCACGTATGAAGGAGTGTATCATGCGCGATATAGTCTCGCGGGAAGTCCCCGCCATGTTGGCGAGGTCCTGCTGGAGAGGGAGTTCGTCAATCTCGACTCGTCCTTTGCGAATTTTGCCAATATCGTCGGCGAGCTGAAGCACAACATTCGCCACACGGCCGGACGCGTCCTTCAGGGACAGACTCTTGATCTGTGCGTCCGCTTTCCGCAGACGCATCGTCAGCTCTTTGAGCAATGCAATGGCCACCGAGGGGAAATCGTGCAGCAACTTGAGGAAATCCCGGCGGTGAATCATAAACAGTTCGGACTTGGTGATGGCAACGACACTGGCGGATCGTGCGAGACCGTCGAGGATCGCCATCTCACCGAAAAAATCGCTCTCTCCGAGAATGGAGAGGATAACCTCCCGGCCGTCATCATCCATACGGACAATCTTGACCTTGCCGGACACTATGACGAAGAGCGCCGCTCCCGCTTCTTCTTCGAGAAGGATGATGCTCCCCTTTTTGTACTTCTTCCTCACTCCAACCTTTGAAATGGTGTCGAGGTCCATCGGCTCCATATCGCAGAGGATGGGGACGTTTTTCAGAAACTCTATCTCGTCCTTCACTACCGGGTTCAGAATGGCCTCACTCAAATGTATGGGGGATGGGTAGGAAACGGACGAACGACCGAGAACTTTCCGCCGTGTCGATCGACAGCATCTCAACGCTGGGAGTCGACCGCATGTTCGGGGAAACCCTGCAGTCTCGTCAGCCGCGAGGTGGAGAAGCAATCCACATAATTAATGAAATATAGCCGTAGACGTGAAGAAAGTCAAGGTTGCCCACGAACAATCGGATTGCGCAAGAGGAATGCTCCGTGCGCCCTTCAAAGGCCTTCTTCGCCATGCCCGCCCTTCTCCCACGTGCCTTTCTCAGGTCCGCACGAACAAGCCCGGGGAGAGGACGCTCCCCTTCCCCTCAGGGAGGATCGGCGTTGCGTCTCTTGCCGCTTTTCAGAGCCGAATGGGTGTTTCTGTCCAAGATCTCGTCAGTCGATAAGGAGGAAATAGGTCAGAAACGCGAAACAAATCTCCGTCAGTGCAAACGACACGCCGGCTCCCCGGTCGAGTCGCCTCATGGCGGCAAGCGCGTCGGGATCTCCCGTTGTCTGGTATGCGGTTGATTTCCCATCTGCCCGAATCTTCAAATAAGCAGCGGCAAAACCTGCGGCAATCGTCACCCCTCCCCAGAAGAGAAGCCGCGCCGGACTCCTGTTGATGTTTTCATCTTTGATCATCGGGTTTTCGCAATTGGTTCCAGCCCTCTTCAGTGCGATTCGGCAAACGAGGCCTCCCCCGGAAGGGAACGGGAGGGACATGCTGCTGTATCCTTCCTTTGAGATGTTCAGACTATCCGGAGTGGGCGAACCGGAGGAGGAAAGAAGGAGAGGGGTTTGACCGATCAGCGAATCACGGACCATGACATTCGCCCCCGATGGTTCGGTGAGCAACGCGATCCCTCCCGGCATGGTGTAGCGAAGCTGGCGGTGTTCACCAGGGGCAATATCCACCGTGTCAACGACCGGTGTCGTCAGCCATGAGAGGATGTCGAACGGCACGAGCCGCACAATATGCCTCCCCGGCGCAACAGAATCGGATGCAAAGGGAGTTGTTCCCACGCGGACGGAGTCAAGAACGAGCCAGGCAGAGTCCGCCCCCGTGGTGATCATGACAGAAGCATACCGTGTGCCTCCAGTGCTTCCGGTCGTCACCGTAGGCGCGGTGGCCGCAGCCACAAAGAGGGCGATCAGACCGACAATGCGTCTCGTTGTCATGGCTCGCCCGGGCCGAATGCTGTCACCGACCGGTCGTCCGTTGCAACAATGAGGCGGCCCCCCGCGATGATGGGGGGTGTTCGGACGCGTCCCCCGACTTCTTCCCTCCAGAGGATCCGGCCATCTCCCACCCGAACGGCATAGAGATGCTTCGCGAGCGTTCCGATATACAGGATGTCACCGGTCACAGCACCGCCCGCTGCGATGGGGCCGTCAAGTGCGCTCCGCCACATGCAGTGGCCTGTCCGGCGGTCAAGTCCGCTCAGAGTCCCGGCTGCCGTCCCGACGACAAGAATGCTGTCGAGGACGACGGCATGGGCGAACACGGGTGCATCGAGGGTACACTGCCACGCCACGGTTCCGGTAGCGGCGTCGAGTGCGATCGCCGAACCGTTCCTGTTGCAGACGAACACCGTGCCGTGAGAAGCGAGCAATGGGGAGGAGATGGGGGCACCTGTCTCGTGTTTCCACAAAAGATGGCCGTCGACCGGGTGTAGTGCGTAGACAGTTCCATTGTCGGCGCCGAAAACGATGATAGTGCCATCCGTCGCCGCAGAGGAATGAATTCCCCAACGCTTCTCATTCGATGGGAATGCGAATGACCAGAGCTGTTTACCTGACCGTGGTTCAATGCAGAAGAATGTTCCTTGTGTGTTGCCAAAATACAGTCTGCCGCCGAAAAGAAGGGGTGAGACTTCAATATCTCCGCACTTCATTTTCCATTGCGCTATTCCCTTCACCAGGTTGAAGGCGACCAGTGACTCCCGCGCATTCGAAAGGGGGATCAACGCCAGGTTCGAATCGATGACCGGACTCCCCTCGATGGATTCGCCGAAGCGGCTTCCGCCGATACGGTCGCCCGTGCGGGGATCGAATGCGCACAGTTCACCCCTCTGCGTCCCCACGAAGAGGATTCCCCCGACGACCACGGGAGACCCGCTCCCGATTCCCGCAGAGACATCTTCCGCCCATATCCTGCGCAGCGGCGGCGGCAGGGGAGCCGGGACGGATGCTTCTCTCTCCGCGTTCCGTGCGAGCGTCGGCCAATCGTCGGGGCGCGGGACGGGCGCGCGGTCAAGCCGGAGACCGCCACAGCCGGAGAGAAGCAGCAGCGCGGCGGCGATGAACTGCCAATGGCGCATCAGAAATCCCACCCAAAGAAAAATTGTTGGAAAATCCCGGTCTGCAGCCGGTGGAAATTATCCTCGATCCGCTTGCCGACGTCGAAACGAAGGACCAAGGCACCGGCAAGATTGAAGCGTATCCCGCCGCCAATGCTGCCGAGAGTCTCCGTGTATTGGTTATCCCATGCGCCGCCGGCATCGACAAAGAGCGCACCGCGGAACGACATAAACGAAAGACCGCCGAAGGGGAAGAGCATCCCCAGTTCATCCAGCATGGGGAAGCGAAGCTCCTGACTTGTGAGCCAGAGCTTTTCGCCCCGGATCGACCAGCGTGGCCACCCACGAAGGTCCCAGCTTCCCCCCATGACGAATCGCCGCGACTCCTGCCCGTCATTGTAGAACAACCAAAACCGGGAGGCGAATGCGCTTCGTGTCGCAAGTCGGAGATAATGCCGATAGTCGGCGATGATGCTGTAGTAGTTGACGTTGGAATACTGTATGTCCGACGTGTATGCGAGAGTCAGGTTGAACACGGTGCCGTCGAGCGGACCGGTTGGACCCCACAGCGAATTGTCGTGTGTGAAGGAGATCGAGTTGGAGAGGAGCAACGCGCGCCGTTCGGGCAGACTTCCCTGGAGGTCCCGCGTCGAACTGCTGAGACTTGCCCCCGTCTCGATCCGTTGGAATTTGCTGAGGGGAAAGCTGAGCGAAAAATACCCGCCGTGCACCCGTTCGTAAAAGTAGTCGTCCTGCACCGTCAGGTCATATCGCCGACCGCTGAAACGGTAAATGCCATAAGCATAGTTTGTCCGTTGTCCCAGCGATGCCCGCGAGATTGCAACGTTAAAGCTTGAGAGAAAATCGGCTTGCGTCTCCGCGGTGTTGTAAAGGAGGAAATAATACTGGTCATTGCCGAGAAGATCGCTGAGCGCTACAATGGCCCCGCCCGACGTGCCGAAGACCGGATCAGTGGAAATCGCGCTTTCCGCAATGTCGAGACTGTACTCTCCCCGGTAAGGGAGAGTCTTCACAGACGTCGATCCCGCAAGTGTCGAAGGTTCCCACGGCTTGTCTTTCCCGAAAAGGTCGATGATCCGGACATCGCCGGACGTGTCGATGACCGCCATCACGTTGGGAATCTCCTTGATGCGGAAGCTGAGCTTTTCGAATGCGGTGAAGACGAGACCCCCCGAGATCGTCCAGGCAGGGTCGAATGCCGACGTCGTGAAACGGGTGAGGCGGGACATGCTGCGGACTCCCCGGACAGGGGAGCGCCTCATGTCGATCACCCAAATGTTCTGCACGCCGTCGAGGTCCGATGTGAACGCGATCCGTGAACCGTCTTTCGACCAGGCAGGAGAACCGGTGGATTCTTTCCCGTACGTGAGATATTCCACACGGCCGGAGGGGAGATCGTAGAGGAAGAGGTTATATGTCCCATCTTTTCCGTACGGGGTTCGGTCGGATGCAAAAGCGATCGTTCTGCCGTCGGGAGACCAGGCAGGGTCGCGGTCGTCGTAGCTATCGTCGGTCAGTCGCCGCAGTTCCTCCGTAGCGGGAGTAAAGATGTAGAGATCGCTCCGTCCCCCTTTATCGATCGCCGAGAAAGCAAGTGAATCCCCGGTCGGGGACCATGATACCGAACCGATGCTGACGAGCGTTGCGAATTTATATGTCGCAACGATCTCACCCGATCGTATGTCGGCGATGTGAAGTGCGTCATTCTCTCCGCTCTTCGTGACGAACGCAAGCCGGACCGGTCGGCCATTCGGCCGACCCGCCGGGGAGATGTCGATACGCCCCTGGAGAGGATGAAACGCTTCCAGTTCGTCGGTTCGTTCTCCCTCGATGACATTGACGGCAGGGGATTGCTGGTCCGTGCTGTCGAGGCGCTTGGCATAAATGCCGGTGTAGCCGGTCCTATTGCCAATGAAGTAGACGGTTCGTTCCGAGTCTGTTTCGAAAACGACGGGCTTGGAATTGAATCCTTCCTCGACGATGTTCCGCGCCGCCCTTCCGGGTTCATCGTTGCGGGCCAGAAGGGGGAAGTACTGTTTCTTCAGGGCGTACAACCATTCTTCGTCGAACTCCTGGAAACTCTTCCCGGTCGTGATCCTGAAAACTTCCTGGAAGGAGGGGTCCTTCCAGAAGTTCTCCATCAGAAGCAGAATCTTGTCCTCGCCGTAGGTTCGGGAGAGGAATTGAAGGGCAATCTGCCCTTCCTTGTACATGAGAAACGTCCCTGAGATTCTCTCCATGTTGTCCAGTCCCGTTGCGTTGCCGTTCAGCACCAGGTCGCGCAACACCATTTCTGCCTGGTCATCCCACGCCGTGGACCAGTATTCGGCGAGACCCTCCGTGAACCAGAGCGGAGGCATGCGGTCGGCCGTTTTGCGGTGGTCGGAGAGAACGTGCATGAGCTTGGCAGTCATGAAGACGTGAACAAGTTCATGGCGAATGACGTGGCGGAAGTGTGCAATGGATCCGTCGGCCGGGATGACTACCCGTCCCTTGAGATATTCGAAGAACCCTCCCACCCCCTCGGGAATGAAACCACTGGTGGTATTGGTCTGTTCGAAGTGCAAGTGTGAGCTGTAGAAGATGAGCGGGACGCGGCCACCGAGGGCGTAATTGAAACGGGTCTGCAGAACGGCGTAGCTCTCCTCCGCCAGGGCGGCTCCCTGCTCGGCCAGCCCCTGCATTTCGGGGTAGAAGTAGATATCGAAATGCTCGGTGGTCAGGACGCGCCACTGAAAATCGGTGTACTGCACTTTGTTGTGCCCGAACCAGAAAAATTGGGCTCCGGCAGGTACAGGGCCGAAAAATGAGGGGAGAAGGAAGAAGGGTAGCAGCCGCAGAAACCGTCTCATCGCAGATCCTTTGTCGGCTCCGGCGGGCCGTTGCCGGCCCGCACGGAAGAGCATTACCAGGACGTGCCGTTCCGGAATACCGTGACAAAAACTATGAGCCCCAGCGTCAGGAGCGCGACGACGACGGCAATTTTCTGTTGTCGGGTCATACCTTGGCCAATTCCTGCTTCAAATGGTCGATGACGGCAACCGGCATGGGGTCTTCCCCATGGAGCACGGCAAGGTAGAAGCTCATCCAGTCGCCGAGGTAGAGTAACGAGAAGATGCGGGCCAGGAGGGACGACCCTTCGCTCCAGACTTCGGTCACGTGAGATGTGTGTTGGGCGATCATCCCCCTGGTAATATCCATCCGGATGCTGATTCTTCGATGGTCTTGCTTGTCACGCAGGAAGAACACCTGCATCTCCTGCATTTGTTCCTTCAGGACCTTCCATCCCACGAGCTCGTTGTGGTTCATTTCGGGAAGCACGTGTCCGAACGCAAGCGACTTGGCATTCTCCGCGATCTGTCCCCTCCAGCGCGTGTTCACGCTGTCGAATCTTTCGGTGGAGGAATAGACAACGCCAAGACGGTGGCGCAGCTGCTCGGCAAGCGTGCGGGGGAGGTTATCGATGCCGTCGGGTTGCGCGTACAGAGCGGATTTCACCTCAAGAAGGGCGATGGTCTCTTTGATGTCCCGGAACTTGCTCTTGATGAATCCCATTCTTGTCAATGCAAGAAGGAGGGGGAAGAAAGAATATCCGAGCGCGGCGCGCGGTGGGAGGCCGCCCGGAACGATGATGAGAGAAGATCGGCGCGCCTTCGCGAGTCTCGCTGTCGTTCCCCCCGACGTGATGCAGAGAATCTTCGCTTTCCTCTTGATGGCTTCGCGATGGGCAGTGTTCGTTTCCTCGGTGTTGCCGGAATAGCTGGAGATGATCACCAATGTTTTCGGGCCGACAAACCGGGGGAGTGCATAGGCCCGGTTCACGAGGAAGGGGACCTTCAATTCGTCCGCGAGGTAGCTGCGGAGAAGATCCCCGGCGATCGCCGATCCACCGAGACCGCACAAGACGATCTGTTCGATCCCTTTGGCCCGGAGCGAGATCGTTGCGGAGGTGCCGATGGCGACTGCTTCACGCACCTGGGTCGGAAAATTCCTGATCAGGTCATACATTCCGCGGGGATCAACAGCACGTATCTGTTCCGTTGTCATGGAGGAACTCCTATGTCGGATTGTTCTTCGAAGGGTATCTCGGGCAACCTGTCGCGCATGACCGACCAGAGGTAATCGCGGACCTCCTGATCGGTCGGGAGAGAGAGAGCTTTTTCAGCAACCCGCTTCGCGTCCCGCTGGCGTATGGAGAGGATAATCTTCTTGATCTCCGGGAGCACCACGGGGATGACGGAGAGCTCGTCGATTCCGAGGCCGACCAACAACACCGTGGCCAGAGGATCGCCCGCCATTTCCCCGCACATTCCGACCCAAACGCCGCGCTTGTGCCCGGCCTCGATGATGTGCTTGATGGTGCGCAGCACGGCGGGATGAAAGGGTTGGTAGACCGACTGGACAGCGTTGTTGTTTCTGTCCACGGCGAGAAGATACTGGATCAGATCATTCGTGCCGATGCTTAGAAAGTCCACTTCGCCGGCGATCTGGTCCGCCATGACCGCCGCCGCCGGAATTTCCACCATCACGCCGACCTTAACCCCCGCATCGTACGGCATGCCACGCGTGTTCAGTTCCTTCTTCGCCTGTTCGACCATTGCCTTGGCGCGGAGGATTTCCGTAACGTTGGAGACCATGGGGAACATGATCCGGACGTTCTTCCCGCTGCTGGCGCGGAGAATGCTGCGAAGCTGCGCGAGAAAGAGTTCCGGCCGGTCGAGCATCGCCCTGATGCCCCGCCATCCAAGGAACGGATTCTCCTCATGTTCCGTATCGGGCCCGATCTTGTCCCCGCCGACGTCGAAAGTGCGGAAGATCACCGAGTGCGGGGAGATTCCATCGGCAACGGCCCGGTAGACCTCGTATTGTTCCTCTTCCGTCGGATATCGCTCTTTCCCGATGAGCTGGCTTTCTGTCCGGAACAGGCCGATCCCGGCAGATCCCTGCTGTCGGCAGAATTCGATCTCGTCGTCGAATTCGATATTGGCCGACAACTCGATATGCTTATGATCGGGTGTCTCTGCAGGCAGTCCTGCGATATCGACGAGGCGCTCTTCGAACTCCTTGAATCGCTGTCTCTTCTGCATCAGCGTTTGCAGCGTCTCTTCGGTGGGGTTGAGGACGACGACACCGGCGTACCCGTCCAGTGCGATCGTATCACCCGTCTTGATCAACTTCGTTGCCGTGCGGAGTCCGACGACAGCGGGAATCTTCAATGAACGCGACAGGATCGCCGCATGCGACGTCACGCCTCCCATGTCGGTTGCATAGCCCAGAATCTGATTCCTGCTGAACACCACCGTGTCGGCCGGCGCAAGCGTTTCCGACACAATGATAGACTCGCCTTCCAGGCGCGAATACAGCTTTTGATCCTGAATGTTCCGAATGATCCTGTTCATGATATCGTCCACGTCGTGCGCCCGTTCGTGCATGTATTCATCAGGGGACGCGAGCATCACGCGTTTGTATTTATTGATCTCATCCGCCACAATTGCTTCGGCGTTCTTCAACTCGGCGCCTATTCGCTTCTCGATCGATCCCATCAGGATCTGGTCGCTGAGGATCATGATCTGTGCCTCGAAGATCCGCGCGTTCTGGGACCCCAGCCGCTGCTCTGCGAAAGCATGGATCTTCGACAATTCCTTTTCCGAACGGGACGTGGCGTTGCGCAGCCGCTGGACCTCTCCCTCGACTTCCTTCGGGACGATCGACTTGACCTGGACCTGAGGAACGTGTTTGCTGTACAGGTACGCCGCGCCACAGGCGATGCCAGGTGCGGCGGCAATGCCCTTCAGGACGACTTCGGGTCGTATGGTGATTTCGGATTCCATCTATTCCTCGTCGAACTTGCGTTCAAATATCGCAACAATGGCGGCAGCGGCCTCTTCCTCATCGGGTCCTTCGACACGGATCGTAAGCTGCGAACCCTGTTCCGCCGCGAGCGTCATCACCCCAATAATGCTCTTGCCGTTGATTTCGAATCCATCCTTTGCCAGGGTCAATTCCGATTGAAAGCGCGCCGCGGTTTTTACCAACAGGGCGGCCGGTCTGGTGTGAAGCCCTTTCCGGTTCAGGATCGTCACCGTTTGTTCGATCATTCGTCTCTCATGACACCCGCGTGGTGAGATCCTCGGCAAGCTGGACGAGCATGGAGCGCGCGACGGTGTCCGGCAGGCGGGACAGCGAGCGGAGAGCTTCGTCGGTATTCCGGCGGATAAGGCGCCGCGCATCGTCCAGAGCTCCGCACCTTTCGTAGAGCGCCGCGACCGCCGCAACGGTCTCTCTCCCTGCCTCTGTCAGCGCTCCGGTCCGCTTCCTCCACGGCCTGGACGAGTTTCCCTTGCGAAGCACCGACTCCAGCAGGCGCCGGTCCCCTCCGGCGGCCTTTCGGACTGCCGTCAGGAGGAGGAACGTTTTCTTTCTTCCGATGATGTCGCCGCCGATCGTCTTTCCGAAGTCTGCCGGGTCCGCGACGACGTCGAGCAGATCATCCTGGAGCTGAAACGCCCTGCCGAGGCAGCGACCAAAGACGCGCAGGGCGCGCTGCTGTCGCGGGGTTCCGCCCCCAATGATCCCGCCCAGTTCGGCCGACATCCCCAGGAGGGCCCCCGTTTTCTTTTCGATCATCCGAAAGTATTGCGCGACGGTGACATCCTTGCGGCGCTCATTCTCGAGATCGAGCGCTTGTCCGTCACAGACGTCGATTAACCCCTGTGTGAAGAGGGCAGCGAGCTCCCGGTGATGCCCCCTGGCCCCCTTCAGCAGGCGTTCATACGCGCTGCCCACCAGCACGTCCCCGACCAGCAGAGCCAGATTCACATCCCACTTCGTGTGGACGGTTCGTCTTCCGCGCCTCGCATCGGCGTTGTCCATAATGTCGTCATGGACAAGTGTGAAGTTATGGAGGATCTCCACCGCGGCCGCGGCGTCTGCCGCATCCGCGCCCTTGCCGCCGACGGCCTGGCAGGAAAGGACGACGATGGTGGAGCGGATATGCTTTCCCCCGCCGTCGAGCAGATACGTGCATCCGTTGCGCAGCGAGCGCGCCGTGATCGCCGCCGGGAGAATCCGGAGATTCCGGCCTGCCTCTCGACGCAACTCTTCCATCCGGCGGCGATATGCCGATCTCTTCGATGTCCTCATCGGCGCACGAGGGGCGCGAGTCTGAGGTCGGCGAGGGTGCGACTGCCGGTCAGGAACATGGCGCCGCGCAACTCCATTGCCCATGCGTCAATCACCTCTCGGAGACCGGCAACCCCCTTTGCGTGGAGTGCCGAGAGCATCGGTCTTGCGGCTGCGGCAATATCTGCGCCGAGTGCAAGGCATTTTGCTGCTTCCAGTCCGGTCGTTATCCCACCGGAAGCCACGAGGGTGAAGCTGTGTCCCTGCGTGCGGAGCATTGCGGCATCCCTTACCGCGTCCGCCGTAGGAATGCCCCAGTCCCAGAAATGTTCTCCCACCGTCCGATCCTTCCGGCGGAGTGTCTCCACTCCGGTCCAGCTCGTCCCTCCCGCCCCCGCAACGTCGATCCAGCGAACCCCAGCATCCAGCAGGCGGCCGACCACGTCTGCTGAGAGGCCTGCGCCGATTTCCTTGACGATGACGGGAATGGGGAGGGAGCGTACCAACATTGCTATTCCCTCCAAAACGCCGCGGAACCTTGGATTCCCTTCGGGCTGCATGAACTCCTGGGGAGCGTTCAAATGGACCGCAAATGCATCGGCGTGAATGATCTCGATGAGTCTCTGTATCGGCGCCGCGTCTCTCAGGCCCGCAACTTCGGCCGCCCCGATATTTCCCACAACGGGGATCGATGGGGCGACTTCCCGGACGATACGGAATGTGCGGTGGAATTGACTATCCTCCAGCGCCTGCCGCTGGCTCCCCACGCCCATAGCGATCCGTTTTTCCTCGCAAACAGTCGCAAGGCCGCGGTTGATCGCCAGCGCACCGGCAAAGCCGCCCGTCATGCAGGAGACCATGAATGGGAGCGCGAGCTTCCGCCCTAGAAACTCGGTCCCCGTCCTGACTTCCGCGAGATCGATTTCTGGCAGAGCGTTGTGCACGAAATCCAGACGCTCCAGGCCGGTCGTCTTCCCGCGAAAACGGATATCACGCCGTGAGAGAATCTCGACGTGTTGTTCCTTTCGTGATGCCGTGGTGTGTGTGCGTGCCTTCTTGGGCATGGGATCGTGGGTGGGGTAATGGAAATCCTCAAAATTATACCAATTTAGCGCCTGAGAATCAAACATCACCGCTCATTGCAAGAATCGTTCGCAAGGGACGTGTGACGCAGATCTCCTGAACGGCCGCAGCGAATGAGTATCTTGCTTCTGGGAGACCGGTTCTTTACCTTACATGACTTTTATTCCTGATTTGCAAGAGTACTGACAGACCATGCGAGCAATCATACCGGTGGCCGGAGTCGGCAGCCGGCTCCGTCCTCATACGTACGCTCTCCCCAAAGTCCTGCTCAATGTCGCCGGGAAACCGATTCTCGGCCATATCATTGACAAGGTCCGTGGCGAAGGTATTACCGAAGCGACTATTGTCGTTGGGAATATGGGCGAGAAAATCCGGGAGTACGTCAGCGGTGCATACCCGGACTTTCCCGTCGACTATGTGGAACAGGAAGAGCGGCTCGGCCTTGGGCACGCGATCCACCTGTCGGAAAAGACGATCGGCGCAGAACCGATCCTCATCATCCTTGGCGACACGATATTCGATGTCGACCTTGCGCCGGTTCTGCAGGGAAAAGTCTCCGCACTCGGGGTGAAAGCCGTTGAGGATCCGCGCAGGTTTGGTGTGGCGGAAATCCAGAATGGCAGGATTATCCGCCTTGTCGAAAAACCGGAAAAGCCGACGACAAATCTTGCAATTGTGGGGCTCTATTATATTGTCCACCCCCGGCTTCTTGTTGAGTGTCTCAACGATCTGGTGACCCGCGATGCACGGACGAAGGGAGAATACCAGCTCACCGACGCCCTCCAAGGGATGATCGATCGGGGAGAAATGATCGTGCCGTTCAAGGTCGAAGGTTGGTATGATTGTGGAAAACCGGAGACGCTTCTCTCGACGAACAGAGCCCTGCTGCAAAAACGCTCCACCAGCAATGCGATTCCCGGCGTCGTGATCAACGAACCCGTCTATATCGCACCTTCTGCGAACCTTTCGAATTGTATCGTCGGCCCCAATACTTCGGTGGGAAATAATGCCGAAGTGAGCGGATGCGTGATACGCAACTCGATCATCAGCGAAGGTGCCCGCGTACAAGGAATGTTGCTCGATAATTCCATCATCGGAAACGGTTCTGTGCTGACAGGGAGTTTCAAGCGGATCAACATCGGCGGGGAGTCCGAAATCGAATTTTTCTGAACCTGGGTTTTTACCTATTCGTCCACTCTTGAGGAATACCATGTCATATCTGTTTACGTCAGAATCCGTTTCGGAAGGTCATCCGGACAAGGTCTGCGATCAGATCTCCGATGCGATCTTGGATGCAATCCTCGCGCAAGACAGGAATGCACGTGTGGCGTGCGAGACGTTCGCAACGACGGGGCTTGTGTTGGTTGGCGGGGAGATTACCACGCATGCCTACATCGAGGTCCAGGACATCGTCCGACAGGTCATTCGTGACATCGGCTACACAAAGGCCGAATACCGGTTCGACGCCGAGTCGTGTTCGGTGCTTTCCAGCATTCATTCACAGTCGCCAGACATAGCCAGGGGTGTCGACACGGGCGGGGCGGGAGACCAGGGGATGATGTTCGGCTATGCGACGAACGAGACACCGGAATTCATGCCGATGCCTCTTATGTACGCCCACAAACTGGTGAAGCGCCTCACCGATCTTCGGAAGAAACAGCCAAAGCTGATGCCGTACCTCCGTCCCGACGCGAAATCGCAGGTGACGATTGAATATCACGGACAGAAACCTTCGCGGGTGCACACCGTCGTGATCTCCACCCAGCACGATCCGAATGTCACGCAGAAGAAGATCAAAGAGGACGTGATCCGCTACGTGATCAAACCTGTCATCCCCGAAGGTCTCTTGGACAAGGAGACGGTGATTCTCGTCAATCCGACGGGGAGATTTGAAATCGGCGGCCCCCATGGCGATACCGGTCTCACGGGCCGGAAGATCATCGTCGATACGTACGGCGGGAAGGCCCCCCACGGCGGCGGCGCATTCTCCGGAAAAGATCCTTCCAAGGTCGATAGAAGCGCGGCCTACGCAGCACGACATATCGCCAAGAACATCGTCGCATCGGGACTGGCGGATGAATGTCTCATCCAGGTCGCTTATGCGATCGGGGTCCGGGAACCCGTGTCAATCCACGTGGATACGCGTGGGACAGGACGCATTCCCGACAGTGAATTGGACAAGGCAATCATCAAGGAGATCGACATGACGCCGGGTGGAATCATCAGACGGCTTAACCTCCGCCGCCCGATCTACCGGAAGACGGCCTCCTATGGGCACTTCGGACGGAATGACAAGGATTTTACGTGGGAGAAGCTTGACCTCGTTGATAAACTCCTCAAAGCAATCAAGTAATCATCACATTTACTCACTGGAGAGCAGAAACGGAATGAATCACAAGTCGGGGAAGTACAAGGTGAAGGATCTGGGCCTTGCGTCCCAGGGAAACCTCCTGATCGAATGGGCGGAATCGCGCATGCCGGTGCTTACGGCACTGCGCGCGAAATATGCGAAGACAAAGCCGTTCAAGGGCTATCGCATTGCCGGCTGCCTCCATGTCACCAAGGAGACTGCGGTCCTCGTCAGGACGTTCATCGAAGCCGGTGCGGAGGTGAGCTGGAGCGGCTGCAATCCGCTGTCCACCAACGACGCTGTTGCGGCTGCCCTGGCAAAGGACGGAACGTCGATCTTCGCTTGGCACGGGATGAATACAAAGGAGTTCTATTGGTGCATCGAGGAGACACTGAAGTTTCACCCCCACCTGACCCTGGACGACGGTGCGGACCTCATTTTTACGATTCACAACAAGCATCCGGAATTTGCCCAGAAATTCGTCATCGGCGGGACGGAGGAAACGACGACGGG
>Ga0182021_10000063_pt1 | contig 92771 bp, 127 predicted proteins | sample 612E3MmetaG_FD_120493 | JGI IMG/M metagenome (GOLD analysis project Ga0182021, IMG submission 120493) | Permafrost microbial communities from Stordalen Mire, Sweden - 612E3M metaG (Illumina Assembly) | ecosystem: Environmental > Terrestrial > Soil > Wetlands > Permafrost | place: Sweden... | reverse complement strand
TTACAGGTCAGTTAATGGAGATTGGACAATGAGCGACAACAAACTTGCAGCTCGTGTACGTCATACGGGCGCTATGCTGCTTGAGCAGCAATTTGACTCCCTCAACCAGATGATGAACGACGCTGTGCGGGAAAAGCTGCCGGGATATTACATGACCGACTTCTCCGAGGACTCGGTTCTGCTGCGTTCCAGTGAGCCGTCTATGGCACCCATGTCACCCTCTGATATGGATGTCTATTATTTGGCCAGCTACATGGTGCTGGATGGCGAAGTCACTTTTGGCACTCCTGTAAAAGTGGAACGCGTCGTGTCGTACGTTGAAGTGTCCGAACAGAAAAAGTGATGAGAAAAGGACAGCATTGCAGTGAGGATCTGAAGAATAGGATAAGTCTGTCCAAAACTGGAAAAAGTAGATTGCCTTTTTCTGCTGAGTGGAAGGCGAATCTGAGTCTTGCTAAGCTTGGAAATAAAAATGCTTTTGGCAGTCGCTGGTGCAAAAGCGCAGAGGCAATAGAGAAAGCAAGTTTAGCAGCTAGTGGTCCTAATCATTGGAATTGGCAAGGTGGAAAATGCTCTGAGCCATATGGCGACGGCTGGCACGAGAGACTCAGAGAGCAGATTCGTAATCGTGATGGCAGAGTCTGTCAGATGTGTGGCAAACCAGAAAATGGTAAGAAGCTTGATGTGCATCACATCGATTGTGATAAAGACAATCACAGACCAGATAATCTGGTCAGCTTGTGCAAGGATCCTTGCCACAAATCCACTAATTTCAATCGCTGGTACTGGCCAGCATTTTTCCAGTGGTTGAAGGGACAGAAGGAATCTGCGTTTCTTTTATCAGAGGAAACGCTGAGTGGTGAATACTTGCAGGAGAATTCAATATGAACCAGCTTATATCTGAGCGCATCTGCAACACACTCCAAAAGTGCGCTCCCGCACTGGCGGAGTACGGCGTAACAGGCATGAAGTGGGGGAGCAGAAGACCATCAGAAGCTTCTGGTCTGAGAAGAGCTGATCGCGGTCTTAAGGGATTCAACAGAGCTTCTGATAAATTGCATGCTGCAAAAACTCCTGGGATGAAGGCAAAATTCTCTGGTCTTGTAAAGACATTTGTCGATCGTCACGGCCAGGGAAATAAAATACTAGCTCGTTTTTCGGCGGCACGCTCGGCAAAAGCTTCCAGAAATTATGGCAGAGAGCATGGAATTGCAAGAGGAGAAAGAAATTCCTATGCAAGATCTGTAATAAAGAACAGGACTGAACATCTGCTCCAGACTGCAGCTGCCGTCAGTGAGGCATTTGCCAATCTCAAGGCCAAGGACCACGTGGCAATAGCCAAAGGTCTAGAGAAAAAGAAAGCTGCTGCGTCCGATTCTACGACCAAATACAAATTCCATCGCTCAGCGGCTAAGCATCGCGCTCTGGCGCGGGCTAAGGGCGGCGCGGCGGCTGTAGCAGAAAAAGGCATGAATCCAGGCTTTGCTGCATATCTGGCTAAGAAAAAGGGCGCTAAGCCAGCCGCTGCCGCTGCCGACCCTAAAGCGGCGGCTGCTCCTGCTGCCAAAGGTGGCAAGAAAAAGAAAGGCATGAATCCAGGTTTTGCTGCATATCTGGCTAAGAAGAAGGGCGCTAAGCCAGCCGCAGAATCTGCGGTCTCCGAGTACGGCGTTCCAGGCATGAAGTGGGGCACGCATAATCCACTGAATAGAGGACTGGAAAAGAATATTGCGCAGGCCAAAATGGCCAAGGCCAGCGACAAATTCTATAAAAAGGAATATGCCAAAACTGGCGGAAAGGGATTTCCCGATGCCGGCAAGTATGGCAGAATGCCGCAGAGCCAGCGCACCACCATTGGCCAGAGCAACAAGGCGCAGGCTGCTGCTAAAACAGCAAAGAGCGGCGGCACACCCAAGTCCTGGAGATCAGCGACAGGAAAGGGACTGTCTTCTGATAATCTTCGACTCATGAGAGCCTTCGGTGGTCACAGACGATCAGCAGTGAGATAACCATGAACAAGCCGCAAACACTACTCGAGTTCTTCACTCCCCAGACTAAAGTGCTGGAGAGCATTGTTGATGAAAAAACGGGCGAGCGGGCTCTGCGTGTTGAGGTGAAGTGGCAGCAGGCCGACAAGATCAATGCCAACAACCGCCTCTACCGCAAGGAGCTTATTCAGCGCGAGATGAATAAGCTGAAGCCTGCCATCGATGAGCGCTCACTTTACGGCGCTTCATATCATCCGCCTGAGCAGGCCGAGGTGGATGATGTCAGCCACATGTGGGAAAGCATCGCCATGGATGCCAATGGTGAATGCACAGGTGTGGTGAAGGTGCTGCCAACCACCAGAGGTAAGAATGCGATTGTCATTCTTAACAACGGCGGCAAGCTTGGCATGAGCTCGCGCGGTAAAGGTACGCTGGTTAAAAAGTCTCGCGCCGACGAGGGCAAGACTATCGAGTATGAGGAAGTCGCTGACGATTACCGCATGCAGAGCCCTGGTGACTTTGTGCTATCACCCAGCGTCATTGACGCGGGTACAAGGCAAATAATGGAATCCCGTTGGAATGACAACTCGGATTCCAGAGAGTCAAAGGAGAAAGGTATCGCGATGGACATCAAAAATCTGGACGAGTTGAGGGCTGCATATCCTGCGCTGGTCAAGCCGATCGACGAGGAGAACGCTGCTCTCAAGAGCAAGGTTGAGGCGATGGAAGAAGAGCTCACCCAGCTCTCCGAGGACGCTGCGACTCTCCTGGAAGAGTATGAGGGAATTATCGGCGGCGTGCGTGAAGCCGTTGGTTTCCTCATCGAGATGAACGGTGTCATTCCGGGAGACGACGACGAGGAGGAGGAAGGGCACAAGGGCAAGCAGCCCGAGGGTGATGAGCCTGAGGCTGAAGAGCCCGAGGGTGAGGGTGAGCCCGAAGGCGACGAGGAGCCCACGGAAGAGCAGCTGAAAGATCTTCAGAAAGCTCTGGACGCGGGCGCAGCGGCTATTGCTGAGCTGGCCACTCTGAAAGAGTCGCTGGCTAAAGACAAGCGTATCGCCGCCGTGCTGGCCGAGATGAATACGCTCCTGGCCGCTGAGGACGAGGGACGGCGCGGGCTCGTGCGCGCCGAGCTCGTGGACAAGGACGGTGCGCCGTTGGTGGATACGGTTGAAAAACTCAAGGAGAGTTTTGCCGCCGCTAAGACCAAGGTCGGCAACACCATTATCGAAATCGAGCGCCAGAAAATCGTCGGCGGCGGCGCACCTGGCGAGAAAGGCCATGTGGCTTCCGAGGCCAAGGCCATCACCGAGGAACAAGCGAAGGCTCTATGGTCAGAAGCCAAAGCAGCCGGATACAAGGGCGATCTGAACGAGTACAAGCAGACCGTCCTGAAAACCAAGTAAGAGGAACATCATGAAGATTTTTGAAAACGTCGATCGTTTTCTCACCAAGCAGAAGGAGCACATGCTCCGGTTGGACGAGGCCGAGGGTCTTCGCAAGCGCGAGGACTCGGGATACGATTTTTCTCTGAAGGAAGAGAACACGGGCCGCAGGATCGGCATGCGTGAGATCCTGTACGAAAACACCATTCAGTGGATCAGAAGCGAAGCGTCCAAGATCCTGCTCCCTGAAATGATGCAGCTCAGCATGCCGGGCGTCCTGAATGAGGACGTCATGACCACGGCGTTCCCCACGTTCACCACGAGCCTGCTTCCGGCCGTGCGGCGGATTTACTCCCAGCTGATGGCAATGCAGCTGGTGAGCGTCCAGCCGCAGATGGGGCCGACCGGCTATATCTGGTGGATGGACTTCGTGTATGGCACCGCCATCAACACCAACGCTCCTGCCAAGGGCGACCGTATCGGCGACGCCGACTATCCGACCTACTCGGACAGCTACGAAAAGGGTCCGATCAACGATCTGGAAATGACGCTCAAGAAGAAGCCCATCACCGCCACCACCAAGAAGCTCAAGGCGGGCTGGACTCTTGAGGCGCAGCAGGATCTGAATTCCCAGTGGAAGCTGGATATTTGGACTGAGCTGCAGCCCGAAGTCATCAACCAGATCGCGCGCGAGATCGATCGCAACCTGATCAATCTCATGCTCGCGGGCGCGGGCGCTGGCAACGTCAACTGGAATGCCAACGGCTATCTGTCCGAAGACATCAAGTACACGATGATGAGAAAGGCGTACGACGAGTCGCTCTACAACGCCGTCATCGACGCTGGTGCCAAGATCTTCAAGCACAAATTCGTCCAGCCCAACTGGCTGCTGATGAACGGCGACACCTTCACGCGGTTTGCCAAGATGGACAAATTCATGGCAGACCCCAATCTCGGCCCTGACCAGATGAGCCAGATTGGCTGGCGCTATGAAGGCGTGCTGGCCGGCAAGTACAAAATCTATGTCGACCCCTGGTTCGTCGACAACAAGATTCTCCTGGGCTATCGCGGCACGGACTGGAAATATGCCTGCGCATATTATGCGCCGTATGTCCCCATCTTCCTCAGCGAAGAGTACATCGTCAACGGCGACTTCACGCAGCGTGCGCGTGGCGCCATGACGCGGAGCTTCTCTGGGGTCATTCCGGACAGCGACACCGACCCGCTCAACTACGGGCTGGCCACCGTTTCCATCAACCAGAGCTAAACAGACGCCTGAGCGTCATGAGTAGTGGACTGGTGGGGAAAGCTAACGCCGACCCCACCAGTCTTTTTCACGAGTGATATGAGGAGCATCAAATGTTCAAGCTAGCGATCAACAGGGGCCGCATCGCCCAAGGTTTTTATCCTCAGAACAGCCGTACCATGATCTGGGTAGATCACAATGGAGTGGCTGACTTTTTAGGCCGTCCAGGTCTGCCCACTGGTTTTGAACCTATCAGTGGCGAGTTTTTAGAAGAGGCGCAGAAGCTAGAAGCAAAGCGGATTTATATTCAGCGCTCCTGGGCGCTGGGTGATACGCTGATGGCTATACCTGTGCTGCGCGAGATAAAGAAACTGGGCTGGGATTGCTACCTGCGTGCCAGCGATCAGTATGCCTCTATCATGCCATATCTGGATATTCCTTTTCAGAGCATGAAGAAAAATACCACCATCGGTGATGTCGGACTGGTGGCCGACTGGATGTTAGAACAGGATCACACCGACGAGGAGCGCGGCGCTCTTCATCGTGTTCATATTTATGCAAAGGCGGCGGGCGTGAAAATGCCTCCAGCCTCTGAAATAGACTGGAGCATGGACATTTCAAAATTGCCAGAAATCCCAGCCCTCGTGGGAGAGAAATATATTGTTCTCCAAACGCAGGGTGCCAACACCCGCAAGTGCCTTCCGCTCCAGGCACTGGAGAAAATAGCTGTCAGGCTGAATGCTGCGGGCATAAAAGTTTGTCACGTTGGCCCTCCGGAAGAAAAGATCGCCTCCTCTATTCCGGTCAAGCATTTCGCTAGCAAGCTCTCTCTTCCACAGTTATTCAGCCTGATAGCTGGAGCGGAATGTGCTGTGGTTATGGACTCAGCGCCGCTATGGATCACCCACTTTACAACCACTCCGGTGATTGCGATGCTTGGGCCCACGGCGTGGCAGCAGAGATTATCATTACACCCGCTAGCGCCCGAAGGCGTGCGCGCCATTCAGCTGGAACAGCGCATCGGCTGCAAACCTTGCAGAGAAAAAGCTGAGGCCTGCGCGGGCAGGTATGATTGTCTGGTGAAGGTGGACACAGAAGCTCTGGCCAAAACCGTGTTGGAATGTGTTGAAGAGTTTATCCGATGAGTATGCGCGAGATCCATCTGCCCTGTGGGACTGTTTATATCAACGAGAGTCCCATTGAGCAGAGCTTTTATATTCAGGGCACGTTGCACACGCTCAAGCCTAAAGGCGTGAAATACCTGGGCGCGGGCGGGCCGTCCGAGCTGGTACAGTATCTGATGTATCCGGCTTTTTGGGAACATCGTAAAGAGCTGGAAAGTGTTATTGCTGGTACGGGCAAAGTGGCAGTGCTGCTGGACGTCAGCAAAACGGATCGCATTGGGGATATGGTCATTATGACGACCATTCCAAAAGCCTATAAAATGGCCTATGGTGATCAAGCGACTGTGGATGTTTTGGTCACTAAGGGTGAGCCCGCTGCCGTTTGGGAAAATAATCCCAACGTGCGTCAGTTATATTATGATGCTGCACCCACAGACCAGAAATATGACGTCACCATTGATGCCAATAAAATAGAGCTCAAATTCCAGTCCGATAAAAATTGTACCGATCTTATCCTTGAACGGTTAGGGCTGAATCTTATCAATAAAACGCCTATGTGGCGCGTGACGGATGAGGAGCGCAAATGGGCCCAAGGCTTCATCGCAAGCCGTCCGACCGAGAAGGGGCCGCTCGTAGCATTCCATGTGATCTCCGTCGCGATGGTGCGCAGCTATCCCCAGGCGGCAGCGCTAGCCGGACGGCTGAAAGAGGATTTGGGCTGGAATGTGCTGGATCTGCCCAAAGGTATTGGGATCCGAAAAATTGCAGCTTTGATAGAACAGTGCGAATCGGTGGTCACGGTGGATACGGCTATTCTTCATATTGCCGGCGCTATGAAGAAAAGGGTGTATGCCATATTTGGTCACACCGACGGCGTCAAGGCTGCTGAGAATTATGAAAAGGCTGTCATCATAAAAGGTAAATGTTCGCTGGAACCGAGCGCAATGCCTTGCTGGTGGGAAGTGAAATGCCTAGCGGGTGGCAGTACCTATAAAGAAAAGGAACAGCTGGACTATACGCCTTGCATGTCAGCGCTGACGCCGGAAGAGATTATCATTCAGATCAAGGCGGCTCAGGCTAAGATCAAAAAAGTTCTGATTGGCATGCTCACATTCAATCTGCTCCATTGGACAAAGGTAGCAGTGGAGTCGGTGCGCTCGTGGCACGACTATGATCTGCTGGTGGTGGACAACGCCTCTACCGACGGCACCCAGCAATGGCTCAAAGACAACGGCGTTGAATATATAGAAGGACGGATGCCTGTTTCAGCGGCGCAAAATGTTCTGAACAAACGTCTGCGCGAGCGTGATTATGAATATCTGCTGCTGCTGAACAATGATGTGGCGCTGCGCTATGACACTACAGATAAGCTGATCGCCTTTCAGCAGCAGCATCCAGAATTCTGGATCACCACAGCGGCCGAGACCAACGGTGTTCCGCCTTGGGCTATTGACAAGGCGCAGCCGTCTGGCGAGGACTTTGTTAACATCATTGATATTCCATCCAGCTCATTTTCGTGCACGCTGATTACCAGGGAATGCATACTCAAGGTCGGCGATTATGACACTCGTTTTGTGCCGCGTTATATCGACGACAACGACTATGCTCTGCGCACTCGGCTGCTAGGCGGCAAGTTTGCAAAGTATGCTGGGGCTATATATTTCCACGTGTTAGGGGCGCTGGTCAAGTCGGACGAGGCTGAGCGCAAACTGACATTTGATCACGCGTGGGGCGCTAACAAAGCTCTGTATGTGGAAAAGTGGGGCATTGATCCGCACGAGTATCAGGCGCTGCAAAAGCTAGGCCTGGAGTGGACGCACGCGGTGACCTATGAAAAGATCAAGGCGGCTAATTTTCCACATGTTCAAGTCGTGCGGCGCATGGGTGGATACGGCGACATCATATTTTCCACCATCATCGCAAAGATCCTAAAGCGTGAAATGGGCAGCCATGTGGCTGTGAGCTATGCGGTGCCTGAAAAATTCAGATCTCTGCTACAAGCCTATCCCTACATTGAGCAGACAGAGACACTGCCGCGTCCTGATTTTTACATTGATATTACAGACCTAGAGTTCCGCGTTGAAAATCAGGAATGCCATAATCACGGGCGGGTGCTCACGCCGCGCACGGAAATATATTTGAATGTGCTGGGACTGCCCGTCGACGACATCACCCCAGAGTATTTCACCACATCTGCTGAGGACTCCTGGGCCCAAAGTGTGTGGCTAAATATGGTGCGCAGCAGCAGCAATCCACATGGTGGCACCAAGAACATTCTGGTCTCGCTGCGTGGCAGCAATAAAATGAAGGAATGGATTCACACCGACGATCTGGTCAAGAATTATATGCCTACACTGGGCGCTGTAATAGCACTGGAGAACGAGACCAGATATACTTTCCGCCAGATGGCGGCGCTAGCTAAAGCGGCAGACGTTGTCGTTTCGCCGGACACAGGGACATCCAACGTGGCAGCGGCGCTAGGCGTGCCAACGGTGACGTTGTTTGGATACAGGAATGGGGATGTGTTTGAAAAGATGTTCCCATCCATGATTATCATTCAGGGCCAATGCTCCCTTCACAACAAACAGGGCGGCTGTGATTTCACCGTCAACTGTCTAGGCGGCGGTGCGCACCGCCTGAAAGAAAACATTCGTGTAACCGACTGCATGAGCAGCATTACTCCGAAACGAGTTTATGAGATCGTAAAGGAGATCGTACAATGATGACTGAAAAGCAGGAAAAAGAGCTTCTGGAAATTCAGTGCCGCAAGCAAGCCGAATCGCGGAAGGTGCGTTCTACGGCGGCTTTTTACGACGCCGATTATTGGGGCGAATACTGGGGTGCCAGATTCAACTCCTTCCCTGATGAAAATGATCCAGTCACCAAGAACGAGACCCTGAAAAAGGTTGAGTTCATCAAGCGCTATTTCACCAGGTGCCAAAGCATACTGGACTGTGCCTGCAGCTTCGGATTTATTCCAGCAGCATTTCAGGACATAGGCTGGCGGGCGGCGGGTGTGGATATTTCAAAAGCCGCCATCGAGCATGCTCCCGAGCGCGTGCGCGACAAGATATATCCTGTCAGCATCACCGACATGAATATGTTTGCAGACAGCAGCTTTGATCTCGTCTGCGCCTTTGATGTGCTGGAACATCTTTACATTGAAGAAATAATGCCTGCTGTTAGCGAAATTAGTCGTGTAGCTAAATATAGCATTCTTCTTCGTTTGCCTGTTCCATCATTCGGGGCTGAGCCTGGTCAGGCTGATCTTTCTCATGAAGGACTGACGAGAGAGCATGTCTCGATGTATGATACGATGTGGTGGGCACGACGATTTCACGAGAGAAACAAATTTCGTTTTTGGTTTTCACAGATCTGGAATAACTCTGAAGAGCTTCATGCACCAGTTGCAGAAGGGTGGATTGCTTTTGGTCTTACAAGGAACGGCTGATATGATAAAAGGTAGTCACCATAATAGAAAGGCAATAGCCAAAATGGCTGGTCGTATAGGCTATTGGGCTGGCAAGAAGAGACCACCTTTTTCTTCTGAGTGGTTAGAGAGAATGAGTCTTGCTGCTACAGGTAACAAGAATGCGCTGGGCAATGAGAATGTAGGCATGCTGGGGAAACACCATAGTGAATATACTAAAGAAAAAATGAGACTGTCTGCAGCTAGCAGGCCTCCTGTCAGCGAAGAAACTCGCGAGAAGAGAAGTGGTGCTGGTAATGGTTGCTGGCAAGGCGGCAAAAGTTTTGAGCCTTATAGTCTTGATTGGAGTGAAAGACTTAAAGAGCAAATTCGTGAAAGGGATGGCAGGATTTGTCAGATATGTAGTGTGTCAGAGAATGGCAAAAGACACGACGTGCATCATATTGATTATGACAAGAAGAATTGCAGTCACGAAAATCTTATCACGCTTTGTATTGCTTGTAACACTAAAGCTAACTATCATAGATCCTACTGGCCAGCATTTTTCCAATGGCTAAAAGGACAAAAGGAATCTGAGGAGTTAGCAGTATGAACAAGCTGTATGTTGGTATGATGGTCTATAATGCTGGTCCTATACTGCAATCATGTATTGAAAGCACCATCAATCATGTCGATGGATTCTGTATTGTGGACGGCTCACGCTTTGGTCCTTCCACCGACGGCTCCCTGGACATCATAAAGAAATTCGGTAGCAAGATAACTTTTTATGAAGCGGGAACGTGGAAGCTTCCCAGTGGGGCGCACGACTTCTTTGGACAGGAAAAAGTATATCTGAAAGGAATCCCCAAAGAGTTCGACTGCTGGGTACTGTCACAAGACGCTGATGAGGCATATTCAGAGGACGGCATACGGCGGGTGGTTGAGGCCATCCAGTCGGCTCCTGATGATGTGGGCTCTTTCAGTGTTCGCTGGAATCATTTTATTGGCAGTCCGCATTTTATCGGAGGAGACGAGTACTGGCACACTGCCGGCAGGACGCCTATATTTAGACATGAGCAGCTGGGCAAAGTCTTAAGGTATAAGGTTTTGATTCCTGGTGTATATGTGTACCACTACTCAATGGCGCAGTCCAAAGAGCGTCAGCGTTTTAGGGTGCAGGAATATCTAAAGCGTGGAGAATACGCTAAGGACGGCTATCCTGCCGACACGCCGTGGGAAGTTTATTACAAAGAGGTCTGGGAAAAATATGAGAACGACCCGCTTGGGAGCTCTCCTGCTGTTCCATTTACGGGTGAGCACCCAGAGGCTATAAAGCGCCATTCGCTGGAGATTTTTGGAGAGCAATTATGAGCTATACTACCACCGAGCAAGCACTGATCGATGCAGTGCGGCTGGAGCTGGGAAAAATACCTGTCGAAAATGTAGTGGATATTTTAGACGCTGACATCATTGCTGAAAACGGGCGGGTGTTAAAGCTCATCGCTGACAAGATCACCAAAAAGGTTCTGCGCTCTTTAACGACCATTGCCTACACTGACGTCTATCCAGTGAATGATAATACCTTGCGCGTGGCTGAGGTGTATCCCAGCAATGTGCTCTCGGCCACATCGGACGGATTCAACGATCCAGCCATGACTGGGATAATAGTGAATACTGGCTCAGACGATCCAGAGAATGCCTATGAGTTCCCGTCCTTGGCCACGATAGATGCTTTACGGCGGCGGCGCGGTACACAGCGGCTGCGCTTTGAATATGATCCCATTGCGCGCACCGTGCGTATTATCCCAATGCCTGTCGTGGTGAATGTGCCAGTGTGGTATCTGTCGGTGGAGAAAAGCTCCTGGACGCTAGCCACGGTGCCCGAGGATTTTCAGGTTATGATGCTGGATGGAACGGTGTGGCGATGTTTAGAAGTCGTCATGCTGCGCCGCAGCCAGGAAGGTGGCATTCAGCGCAGCGGCGGACAGATCGATTATCCAGCGGATCGCATGAAGCCATTTATTGATGGTCGTAAATCCGAGTTCGAAAAGGCTCTGGACGGCAAGGCAATGCTGTACTCAATATGATACAGATGAAGTGGACTGTGGATTATGAAGTGTTCCGTGCACGCATGGGTGCACTTTACAATAAAGTCATTCCGCGCATGCGCGTATCCCAGCGCAAAATTGCACGCTGGGCTCTGGACACCGTTAAAATCCACACTCCAAAGCAGCATGACGGCAGTACCACAATTCGTGACTTTTGGGTAATGGATGGTCCGGCGGCTGATAGCAGAGATCGTGTTGTGGAATTTGTTATTCACAATTTATATCCCAATCCAGACGTGATCCGGTTTTTTGAAGAGGGCACTAAGCCGCATGAGATCAGACCAAAGACGGCAAAGTTTTTGCACTTCACGACCTATGAAGGTGATGAGATATTCACCAAGCTTGTGCATCACCCTGGTACTCCGGCCTATCTCATGGTGCTACAAACGCGCAGTGAATTGCTGGTAAAGATTGAACAGTACATCCAGGAGACCTTTGCAATGATAGATCAGCTATTAGCGGAGGCGGCGACACGAGCAAGCCGATGAGTGATATCAAAGTTTATTATCTCTATTCCACAGAGCCTGGTAATTCTGGAATGAGATATATTGGTCAGACTAAGCATCGTTTGACTGTGAGATTGAGAGGCCACAGGAGAAATCTGACTGATGAATCTGATACTTATGCTGCTCGCTGGATCAGATCTGTTTATGCTAAAGGCTACGAAGTTAGAATTGGATTGCTGAAAGGCAATGCAATATGGAATACTGATGAAATGGCAATGATTAAAAAGTATAGAGCGCTAGGTTACAGACTAACTAATTCCACCGACGGCGGTGATGGTATTCTGAATCCTAGTACTGAGACAAGATTGAAGCTGAGTGCAATCGTATCTGGCCAAAAACATTATTTGTTTGGTAAGCATCTTTGCAAAGAGACTAAAAGAAAAATAAGTAAGGCGCACAAAGGAAAAATTATTTCTCATGAGACGCGTATAAAGATGAGTGAATCACTAAAGGGTCATTGCGTCTCTAAAGAGACCAGAAGAAAAATAAGTGAAACGCAAAAAGGAAAGATTGTCTCCCTCAGAACTTGCAAGAAACTGCGTGAATCACGTAGCAGGCAAATTTTTTCTCAAGAGACGCGCCACAGAATGAGCGTGTCTGCAGAGCGAGCATGGGCGCAAAGGAGTCTAGAATGCAACTTGCAAATATAATCCTTCACGAGTACGGCGTTCAAGGAATGAAATGGGGAACGCGGCGGGCGGGCGAGAACAATCTTCAGACAGCTACACGCATTGCTGTCAGGACAAGACAAAGTCTGAAGAGCGCTCGCACCAAGCTAGGCCAGACTCGCATATTACAAGTGAATAAAAAGATGATAGGCCGCATCCGTGCTATCCAGAATCGTGGGCAAATGGCCGCTATGTATAAAGAACTTGGCATGACAAAGGTCAAGGGCAATCTTGGTGGTACATATTATGAATCCAAGCTCTCCGAGTACGGCGTTCAAGGCATGAAATGGGGTGTCACTGCTGGTCGGGCTGCGTGGTTAGCCAAGGGAGGTCTGCACAAGCAGATGACTGCATTGCGGAATCCTCAGTCATTGGGTCACGGCTCAGCTCTGGATAGACTCAAAAATGCTAGTGTATTTCTTTATAAGGTTGGTCTCGAGAAAAGGACAGCCAATGTCAATACAGGATTCCGTATGGGACCAAAGGGTGCAGTCATATCTAAAACCAGAATGAATGGAGTGACGGTGGTACGTCATGCGCCAGGTTCCATGTCACGCTTCTATTCCGGTCGGATGGCACGTGAATCTAAAATAAACGAGTACGGCGTTCAAGGCATGAAATGGGGTCAGCGAAAAAAAGAGCTTCTGAGAAATATCCAAGGTCACATAAATACAAATAAATTTTATCTTAGCACCGCTAACAGAGAACTCAATGCGGCCAGAGGTGGATTCGCTGCTCAGCGGGCTGATAAAAAAATTCAGCGTTTCAGCAAAAGGGCTGGTACTCTCAGAACCAGAATTGATAAGGTGAAAGCTCTGCAAGGACCTAGCGAGAATGCTGTTCAGGAGTACGGCGTTCCAGGCATGAAGTGGGGCATATCTAGCAAGAACATGAATAAGGAGCACGGCGCTCCTGCTGGCATATCAAAGAAAAGATGGCTGAGCCAGTGGAAGTCATCTCCTAAGATGGTAAAAATTCACAATGATGCAAAAGCCAAAATTCAGATGGCTGGTGTTAAGGCTAAAGCTGAGAACAAGATAAATAAGCTTGCCATGCGCACTCTCAAAACCCATGCAGAAAGAATGGGTGGATTCCAGCTGAAGATGCAGAAGCGTTCTCAGGGTCTGCCTGTGCGCGGTTGGCCAAACGCTAGATAAAAGGTTTAACATGCCATATTATGGTCTCGGCAGCAAAGCGCTGATCATGAAGAATGTCCATGATGTCATGGAGTTGATCTCTGGACTCAGCGGCAAGGTAGATTACCAGCGCGATTATGCTGCGGCCAGTATTGGGCCTGAAAAATATCCGGGCGCTTTCATCAATGATGTCGTTGAGGTCAAGGAGCAGATCCTGGCCGACGTGTTCAGGAATACTTTGACGATTGGAATAGTTGGCTGGCTGCGCGTGGCGGCTAATGATAATCTTTGGGCTAAGCAGGATGCGCTTTCGCTGAGCATTCTGACAGCACTGATGGTGGATGGCACACGTGGCAACCAGGCCTATGATACTACACCCACTCGTTGCAATACAGATATGGGAACACGTTTTCCAGTGGGTGTTTTCACAATCGCTTTGGACATCGTTTATTATGGAAGGACTTAAATGAGCTCCGCAACTCTTAACAGACGCGATATCCTTGAAGGGCTGGAAACACTGCTGCGCACTGTCACTGGTATCACAACGGTTGTGCGTGGATATAATGAGCCAGACATCAAGCAGTACACCGAAGCTCAGCTGCCACTACTTTATATCGCTGAGCCAGCCGAGTCCGAGGATAAGGCGTTGACGGGCAGGCGACAGATGATGAATCTGGATCCTGGCATCAGGGTCTGGTTTGTATGCTGGTCGCCAGAGCCCAGCGCGGCTTATGAAGCGCTGGTCAAAAATATACGCAATAAAATAGGAGGCAACTTTACGGTCGCTGGTACGGCGGTCGGTTGCTGGGTGACGGGAGTGAGCATAGTCAGTGGCACGATGCCACTATTTGATTTCAGCATTTCCTTGCGGACTCTGTATTATTTGGATATGCTGGATGCATAAAGCCATGACGAAAGAAAAAACTCTCGTGATGGCAAGAGCATAGAGGAGATTTACAATGGCCAACTGCGCGTCAGATTATTCTTTCGCAAATCAAGAGCAGTGCTTCATTGTGCTGGAAGACATTTGCGGTGTGCTCAAAAAGCCCACCCCCACCAGCGTCGTGTACACTGTCGGCCCTGCTGATATCCAGCAGGAGCGTGAAAAACTCAAAGACGATCAGGTACGGGCGGGCGCTTCGGAGCATGCGTCTATCAAGGGACGGCTGCAGCCTGGTCCGTGGAGCCTGGGCACGTACATCAAGCCTTCGGGCATTCTGGGTACGCCGTGCGAGGAGGATGTTCTTCTTCAGTGCCTCATGGGTCTGAAAACCATCACTCCGAATACAAAGGTCATGTACAACCTGACCGACCAGCTGGACTCTTTCAGCATCTGGCTGAAAAAGGGTCACACCGTTTTCGCCATGCGCGGCTGCACCGTGGACAAGGCTGATTTCAGCATCGGCGCTGACAAGATGGTGGAAGTCAAGTGGAGTGGCCTGGGCATGGAACGGCTCTATGCTGGAACAGCCACTGTTTCAGGTGTAGCAGCTCTGGGCGCAACCACGCTGACGCTTGTTGCCACGGGCGCTCTGCGCTATCAGCCTGGCACATATGTGGTGGTCGGCGCTGACGACAACGCGGGCGCGGGCTATCTGATCAAGAGCGTCAACTATACTCTCAACACCATCACGCTGGATACGGCTCTGGCGGTTGGGGCGGGCTCTGGGGCGACGGTGTCTCCGTGGTTGCCGACGCCTGCTGCTGAGGTCGGCACACCTGTTCACGGCAAGATCGGACTGGTCACCATCGGCGGCCAGAATGCGATCGTTCTGAGCGCCGACTTTTCCATCTCCAACAACATCAAGTATTACGACAATCTCAAGAACGGCGTCTGGACGGCTGAGAGCTTTGCGCGTCCGGGCCGCAGGGCTGTGACTGGAAAATTCCAGATGCATTTCCTGCAGAGCGCATTGAGCTATTACTACCGTTCCGACTATTTCATCACCAATGCGATCGTCATTCCGGCTGGTGATGAGAGTGGGAAAATCATGGAGATCTCGGTGCCATATGCTGAATATGGTTCCCCCAAGCTCTCCGGGACGGAGGAGTTCCTGGTGGACGTGGATTTCAAGGGCATCAGCCCGACGGTGGCCGGCAACGATGAGGCTGTCATCACGCTGAAGTAACATGAGGGTGCGGGCGGCTCTCGCGCGCGAGCGCGGGAGCTGCCCTTTACCATATTAAAGGTTAGGAGAGTTCTATGATCAAGGTTGAAGATCTCGGAGCCTTCATCAAGAAGGCGGGTGAGTCGCAGCGGGTGTCGGAATTCCAGTATCCGTTTGCGTCCACGTTTTTCGTGAGCGTGGCCTATGCCAGCAAGTTCCTGCTTAACCAAATCAGGGAAGCCAGCAAGGAGACGTTCATGAATCCTCGCACGCGGCAGTCGGAAGACCGCATCAACGAGGACAAGCTCCGCAACGAGTATGCCAGAATCATCATGAAGGGCTGGCGCGGCCTGACCGTCAAGGTTCTGAATCTGCTCGTGCCTGGGCTGGACATTGTCATGGAAAAGGAAGGCGGCGTGGCGGCCGAACTGGATGTCGAGATTCCCTATGATCAGGCTCTGGCGAATGTCATCATGCGCAATTCGCTGGATTTCGAATCGTGGATCATCGACATCGCGACCAACTCGAGCAACTACACCCGGATCGCCGAGATCAAAAAGGAGCAGCTTGAAAATTTGTGATGGTGGCGAAGTGGCAAGCAAAGCCAGAAAAGTCTCGGATGAATTGCAAGCTTTGCAAACTGCTAACTTCGCCACAGTCGTTTGCGCTAGGATCCCAAGTGCATATTGCTGAGGTAGGCAATTGTGAGACATGCGAAGTTGCACTGTCCACTCCATCATCGGATAATGAGCCAATAATGGAGCTATACAATATGCTGCCTCAGAATTTTGATGGATTCAGCGGATATAGGATCATCTCATTTAGTGACATCATGGGCTTGTTTGATCTCATTGGTGTGCTGAAAGAGCTGCGCGAGGATTTTTACTTTAGGTTAAAGTTTTTTCACGAGCAGCTCATAAGTGCTATTGAGGCAATCAGAGAAGCCCATTCCGGCGGCGGCTCTGCTAAATAATATTCTTTAGACAGAGCATCAGACTGGACTATCAGCGCCGCGCAGCGGCAGTTAGAAGAGCCTATGGCAGCAGGTGAGCGGAAGGATATCCAGCTAGTCCTAGCATTTGATGACCAGGGCTCTGCACAAATCAAGACTGTTATCGATAGCACGGAAAAGTCGCTAGACGGTCTTGCTCAAGTCGCTGGCAAAACGAGTACAGCTGTTGGTCCTGGTATCAGTAGCAGTTCTGTACAGGCCATATCTGGTCTGGATAAATTAAAGCAGTCTGTTCTTCAGCATGGCACCCAGTGGGATACTCTTGGCAAAAAGGTCAGTGACGCAGGTCGCAATCTGACTCTTACCATGGGAGCGCTGTTAGGCGGCGCTATACTCAGCACTCGTAAAATAATTGAGTTCGGTGACAGCATGCATGACCTGTCGCAAAAGACAGGCGTTGGCACCGAGATGCTGAGCACGTTCAAGCTGAGTGCTGAAAAAAGCGGGACATCCTTGAATGGTGTAGCTTTTGCGCTGCGTTATTTGTCCAGAGATTTGATGGCTGCACAGAAGTCTGGGAAGTCTACATCAAATATGTTTTCAGAGATGGGTGTAGAAACCAAGGACAGCAGCGGAAAGCTGCGTGACCTGGATGCAGTTTTCTATGACGTTGCTGAAAGCATATCTAAAATGGATGACGGCGCTGAGAAAACCGCCCTGGCCATGAAGATCTTCGGGCGCTCGGGCATGGAGCTTATTCCCATGCTGAATCTGGGGAGCGCAGGTCTAAAAGAAAACGCCGACATGGCCAGGAAGCTTGGAATGATAATGTCCCAGGAGACCGCTAAGGCGGCTGATGAGTTCAACGACACATTGGCCGAGCTCTCGGGCGCGGGCAGATCTACATTCCAAATGATTGCCACGACAATCCTGCCAACCTTGAGCAAGCTGATAAACCATATTCGAGATGCCATCGTTGCATTCAAAGATTTTACCAGAGAGCATGAAGGACTGATTGGTGGATTTCTGAAGTTTGCAGCCACAGCGGTAGTGCTCGTGACGATGCTCAGTCCTGTAATGCTTTTAATAGGAAAGCTGATACAAGGATTTTCTATGCTGGCCCCAATAGTTGTTGGTGCTGGCACTAAAATTATGGAAGTGGTGAGGACATTTACGACTGCTAATGCTACGCTCACCACACTCAATGGTACGGTGCTGGCCACAAATATGACATCTATGGCTTTGGGCACCAGACTGATGTCGCTAGCTAACGCCTTCCCTCTGCTGACGGCAGGAGTGGTGGCGCTAGCAGGATATGGTCTTAGCATTCTTATTCGTAAATTCCTGGATCTCATTGGAGTGCTTCCTGCTGTGGATACGGCGCTCTCAAATTTCTTTGATGAGGTTTTCAGCGGCGGCTGGGATCAAATCAAAAAGCAGAATGATGCTATAGCAGATGCTGGCAAAAAGACGATTGCGGTCGTGGCAGCATATAAGAGTGACAATGTATTGGTACTGGCCGCTGCATTCAAGCTCACAGGCAAGGAAGTAAAAACTGTTGATGAAGCCATAGCTCTGCTAGGCGCTAGATATATCAAGACAGGCACCACGGGCAACGCTGCTACAGACGAGATGATGAAGCACTGGGTCGGTCAGCAGGAAGCGGTGCAAGGTTTTGGCACGACAACAAAGTCTGTTTTTGATCAAGTGTACGACGGCTTTGGTACGATCGATTCTAGGGCCAAAGAATTCCAGGGCACCTTGGATTCACTCAGCTCTAATTTTATGTTCACTCTGCTTGCTAAGATTCAGGATCTGGATCCTGCCTGGAAAGCGGCACACCAGAGTGTTGCTGAATTTTTTGAAACGATGAGTGAGGGAGCCAAAAAAATAGCCACCGAAGGCGGCTTTGTGGATAGTAAGGCAATAGAGCAGCAGATCAAAGATTTTGAAGCGGCTGTCACATTGATTAAAAAGACTGGCACAGACGCTGATGTATTTTCATTGTTGGGTACTCAGATTGCTGAGTTCTTAAAAAAGTCTAAGCCTGCTATGGATTTCTTCAACATGGGTACGCCTGAGATTGCAAAATGGGGCAGAGCGGTTGAGGATGCTGGGGAAAAGTGGTCTGTGTCGGCTGGTCTGATATCAAGAACCGACATCAATAAAAATTTCAAAAATGTTGCGGAAGGAATGGCCGAGGCAAATAAGGCGGGACTCAGCTACTCTGACACGATGAGAATCATGGGTCCTGGCATTGCCGAGGTTGGAGATAAAACCATAAAGCTGGCTGAGATGATGGGAATTGTTATTCCCAAGGCTTTCAGAGACGCCGTTGAAGGCGCTAAGAGCTGGAATGCGGCTATGGCGATCGCGGATAAATTCAAGCCTAAGACAGCCGATGATGTCAGAAATGCCATAGCTGGCCTTGGCATAGCTATGCAGGAGTCGACTAAAAAAGGTATAAATCTGAATCAGTTTGTTCAGCAGAATTCGAAGGAGATCGTTGCCTGGAATACTGAATGGCAGCCGCTGCTGAAACTGTTTGGCATTGATCTGCCACCCGCTATGAAAGCTGCAGTGGCGGCGGCTCAGGAGCTTGAGGCAAATATAAAGAATGCTTTTGTTCCCACAATGATAATGCTGCCCGACATCATCACAGGTATGATGATACGGCTGAAAGCTGGCCTGAAAGCCAAATTCAATATCGTCAGCCCAGAAGAGGATATCAAGAACATCCAGCGTATTGGTGTTGCATTTATGCTGCTGGGCAAGACGATGGATGTGGCTTCTTGGAAAACGACCTTTGATGACATGCTAAAGTCGCTGTCAAATATAAATGGTATCACGACAGATCAGGCCTGTGCCCAATTCCAAAAGTTGTACGATATCATTCGCGGCATATATAACATGATGGGCATTCCGTTGCCGCCTCTCAACTTTGCAGCCATAACAGCCAAGTCCACCACCGCAGCAGCGACAGTTAAAAAGGATTGGACAACTGCATTCTCTGTCATCAGCGCTGTTATGATGGCAGCTTCTGATCACATGAGCGCTGGCTGGAAAGCTGTCACTGTATCTGTCGCAACAGGAATAGAGGCTCTGGGTACAAAGATTGCCGGCCTAGCGGCGGGCGCTAAGTTGTCAATGCAGGATATAGCTGATGTTGCCAAGGCACCTGCGGGCGCTATTGGTGGAATGATTGGTGGTGCCATCAGTGGCAAGAAAGATAATCTGAGTGGAACAGGGTCGGCTTTAGGCGGCTCTGTGGGAGCGTTATTTGGACCTGTTGGTGCCATAGCGGGAAGCTTGCTAGGCGGACTGATAGGCGGCTTATTCAGCTCTAAGCCAGCCAAAACAGCTGAGCAGAAAGCTGCCGAGCAAATGGCCAACCAGGTTAAGGAAGCCACTCAGGCTATGTCCAAATATGGTGTCATCAGCGATGCCACCGCTAAGGCAATTGCCGAGGATCGCAAGACGATGTCTGGAGCGGCGGCAGAGGCTAAAAACTTTGCCAAGGTTATTGCCGATGTTGGTGTTAACCAGAAAAATGTCAACGATCTGTGGAAGGGATCCGGCGGCGCTATAGATCTATACAAGCAAGGCCTGATGGATGCCGCCACTGCTACCAAGGCCACGGGCGACAACTTTACAGCCATGCTCGCGGGCGCGCAGGCGCTAGGCACAGAAGGCTCTAAGGCCATGAGTGACTTTATCAATAAGACCCAGGCCTCTGGGCTCAAGGTCAAGGAAGTCACCGACTATATCAACAACCAGCTGGGCGTAGTTAAAAAGGGCAGCATGTCAGCGTCCGACGGACTGCTGGCTATGGCAAAGGCTCCCAACCAAACCGTGGAGTCCATGGGACGGCTGGAGCGACAGGCCATGGCTACCTTTAATGCCATGATCAAAAATGGCGCTTCATATTCAGAGGCTATGGATGCTCTGGGCCCAACGCTGGATCAGCTGGATGTAAATTATAAAAAGCTGAAAATGACTGCGGGCTCAGGCATTGATGAGCTGATGGCAATTCGCAATGTCACTTCTGCAAATAAAGAGCTATTTGATGCTATCAGCGGCAATCTTGGAGTCATGAATGCGCTGGCCAATACTGGTTCGCTAACGCAGCAAACATTTACTGACTCCACAACTCAGGCCTCTGAATTCTATAACCAGCTGACGACGGCGGGTCTGACTGGCAATCAGGCGCTTGCCCAGATGGCCCCAACGCTGGAGCGCATAAGATATCTGGCCAAGGAGCACGGCCTAGCTATTGATGATGCCACCCAGAGCCTTATCAAGCAGGCGGGCGAGCAAGGGCTGCTAAAGGACGAGGAGCTGTCCACCAACGACACGATGCTGGCTGGCTTCGGCGCTATTGTGAAAGCTTTGGGTGGAGCAATTCCAGCGGCCATGCAAACAGCCATGGATAAGATGAATGAGCTGGGCAAAAGCGGCTCTGATGCGGCGGACACAGTTGCCAACGGCACTCAGCTCAGTGTGGATAAATTGGGCCTCATGACAACGGCTGTTGGCAATATTGGTGGAGCGTTTGATAGACTGGGAGCAAAGGGTGGATCTGTCATATCTGGTCTAGCTAACGCTGCTATGAGTGCTGTCGGAAATATGGGCGCTCTCCAAAAAGCCACCTATGGCTCAGGCGTCGGTGGAGCGCTGGAGCGCGTAGGAGAGCTGGCACCAAAGACATTTGATACTCTTACCACTAAAGTGGCAGAAGCCAGGGAGGGAACTGATAAACTTCAGAAATCTTTGATCGATGCCGCAAATGTCCACTCTGTAAAACTGGGTGACGATTTAGCTGCTATAGCAAAAACCAGTGACGACATGAGCACTCGTGTTGCTGATGGCTTTTCAACCATAGGAGATCAAGCGGCGGGTGCGCAGAAAAGAATTCACGATCTCACTCAAGCCATGGCCGACGGCGACGGAATGAGAGTCGGTGTTGGAGTCGAGGTTGTCAAGCCGATACAAACTACCAGCGCCAGCGCGGCTAGCGAAGTGGATAGAAGCAAGGCAATTCAGGATCAGGAGAAGATGAGAGATCTTATGGCACAGCAGCTTGAAGCCACAAAGGCTGGCGCAAATATAGCCATAGAGCCTATTGTGATTGAGAAAGACGACAAGAGAATTATCAGCTTTATCAGAACACAGTACGGCTCTGGCAATTGGAAAATACCAGCCACCAGTGTAGAGGGATCATGAAGAATATAAGGTTCATGTATGATAATCTTTTTGATGCCGCCACGGTGACGGCCTCTTCTGTGGATGCTGAATTTCCACTGACAAATCTTAAGCATCCATGGCGCACGCGGGCGGCGCGTACCACTGGCAATGCCTCAGAGTGGTGGAAGTGGGATCTTGGATCTGCTCGGGATATCTGGGCCACTATGTTTGAATACCACAATTTCCCTGCGGCTGCTACAGTGGCTTTATATGCTCACGCATCTGATCTTGGCACGAGTCCCTCCGCTTGGCATTCGGGAGCTAGCCTTAAAGTGCCTTTGGTTTATGGCACAGATTGGAATCTGAAGAGGCTGGTAAAAATATGGGAGGCGGCTCAGAATTATCGCTGGTGGTTCCTGTGGGTACAGGCCGCGCCTCAGTCCTCGTCATATCTGGAGCTGGGCAGGCCTTTTGGTGGTGCATATTTTCAGCCCTTTTATAATTTCTTCACAGGCAACTCTGTTACTCTTGTTGATGCCAGCCCTAAAAAATATTCTATGGGTGGTCAGCTGTCGGTGACCAAAAAAGGTATTTATCGCGGCTGGCGCTTTACATTCGGTGCAGTGACCGCTGCAGATATGATTACATTCCAGGCAATGTATGAGGACTATGCTGGCCAGAATACACCATATTGGATATGTAGGGATGCCGACCAGCCTCTTATTACAAGCGGCTATTATGAGAACGTCAAGGACTGGACGTTCCCAGACATCACAGGCATGGACACGATTTATTCTCTGGATGTTGAAGTGAAAGAGTCTCAATAATGACAATCGTCCCGTCTCCAGACATTCAGCCTTGCTGGCTGCTCGAATGGGAAGTTGGCTTGCGCATAGATGAGCTAGTCTGGACACAGCAGTCCAGTCCTTATGCTAATTGCTGGGGTCTGCCCACTGCTGCCGCGCCTTCAAGACTCAGAGAAACAGGTCAGCGCACTGCAAAGAAAAACTCCTTGGCTGAGTGTCAAGCTACAACGGGCACGTGGTGGTGGGATACGGGCGTGCTTTATGTCCACACATCCGCCGACGATACACCTGCCAATCATATCTATCTCTCCCATAATTGGGAATACTTTGCATCGCACAGTCCCATCACTTTCAACGGACACGATTATCTACCCATCCTCAGCGCTGATTCAATACAGCAGGTCACAACGGGCTGCTCGCCATATCACGAAGGTGGAATGAAACAGAGCTTCGGTGCGGTAAAGCTGCTGAATGGAGATGGATATTTTGATGCGCGGCTTTCTGCCTATATCTATGAAGGTAAATATATGCGGCTGTTGCAGGGTGAAATAGATCATATGGAAAATGATGTTGTCGTACCCAAGCCGTATGATACATTTCGTGTTTATTGGGAGGGCTGGAGTGGAAATATAGACTGGGCAGAGGACGCTATCACTGTTGGCACCACAGACATTCGCAGGACAATGCTCTGATGCTAAACGAGAAAATTCCTAATTTCAAATTCTGGAAGGAAGACCAGGGCGACGATATGCCTTTCTATCCAAATCTGGCTGACGGACTAGAAGGCACACCTATTCCAGAACTCTGGGGTCTGAAGAAAAATATTGTCCCAGCGCTGGTGGATACGGTTGATCTGAAATATAAGCTTAGCCGTCGTCCGCTGAATGCAATAAATCAAATCAGGATATCTCCCGTTGGAGAAGGCACCGACGCTGATGCTCTTGTGCCAACGGTCGATTATTTGCCGTGGATTGAAGACGGCGTGTTTGTCGGTTTTACCTTTCACGGCTCGCCCGTTCTGCAGCCGAGCACCAAATACTGGCTTCGTTTGGACGCTGACTATCCTATTGGTAGCTGGGGACAGCTTATTGTGGCCACAGAGAAAGAGCCCACAGGTTCTCTTTTCCCGTTCTATAAAATATCTGATGCTGACCCAGAAGAATGGGCTCTTGGTAGTCAGGGCAGCGGCGGTGGATATCGGACTTTGTTTTATGTTATTTGGGGGAAGATAGATCCTGCGAGCGCGGACGAGATCATTGTAGTTTCTCAATACCCAGGACCCAGGGAGGGCATTCAACTACGTTCAACCCACGATCTGGCTGCGGTAGCTGTTCCATTCGTGACTCCAGTAGGTGGTCCTTGGCACATAACTCGTGTTCAGATGTTCTACAATCGTCAGGGCGATCCATCTGGAAATAGCTGGTTGTCTATTTGGACAGATGGCACTCCAAAAGTAAAAGTGGGAACAAATTCACAATCTGTTGGAGTGGGTGGACTTGCTTGGGGCATAGATGGTCAGCACTCGTGGCTGGTGTCGGGAGCGCCGACTAAAATTCTTGTTGATGCGGACGGCGTACCAGGTACGGGCGCGGACTCGATAAAAAATGTAGCAGACATTATATCTGATGCTTATATAAATTCAATAGGCGGCGCGTTGTGCTCCGGCTCTATTGATGACCTGGATGCTGCTGGCTTTGCGGCGCTAAAGGCTGCAAAGACTGATGATCTTTGCATATATCAGGACAAGGAAATTACATTTGGACAGTTCCTTGAAGTCATGGAACGCAGTCAGATGTTCAAATTTGTCCCGACTTATGCCAGGAAATATACAGTCAAATTTGGGTCAGCAGTTGTTCCTGCTGATGCGCCTCATTACAGAGATGAGGATTTCTTGTCATTCACGATGACGCGCAAATGTGATGCCATTTATCAGCATATCATCATTCAGTATGATCCTGATCCAGAGACTCAAATATGGAAAACTGCAGAAACCGTCTCTGAAATAGCAATGGCACTATATGGCAACCGTGAGACGTTGTCCATGGAGACTGTTCTTCAGCTAAAGGAAAGTGCCGACGCGTTGTCTGTCAGGTACGGCGCTATCCTGGAATATCCAGCGCGGCTAGCTACTTTTGAAGTGTCGTGTGGATCAGGCTTTGATGTGTTTCCCTGGGACGTCATATTGCTAAGCCGCAAGCGGGCTGACTGGACTGGCGGATATATGAACGCTGTTCCATTCAGAGTGCTTGAGGTCAATAAAAATATACCAGCAACCACAGTGACGATTACTGCCATTATTAACACCCAAACATATTAGGAGGACAGTGTGAAGATTGATTTTTCTCAGCCATTAAGAACGATGGACGGAGAGCCTATCAGAGAACAAGGATATGAAGCGGCCTTGCAAGGATTTGCTCATTCCTTGATCAAGCATGAAGGTGCAGCCCCAAGTACAAGTGGCTGCTGCAAAATTCTGGACGATCACGATATAAAGTTCTCAGAGATCCTGACAAAACAGGGTAATGTTTTCACACTAAAGGTTTGCTTGATATCGTTGCTGATTGGCAAAAGAGCAGACGATGAAAAAGAGCTGGATGCCACCACACTGACACATCGGCGCTGGCTGGCAGATAAAATATATGGCGCAGCTGAGCCCTTTGAGCCTAAGTCTGCAGATATCGTTCTGCTCAGAGAGCTGCTGGCCAGGGCGTATAACAAAAGGATATTCACAGCGCTTATCGTTGGACAGGCGCTGATGTATATTGAGCCTGAACAAGGGGAATAAATTTCATGGCTGGTGAAGGCTACTGGACGAAACAAGCGCAGGGCATATTTGCCAAAAACTTGAATGCTCGTATCACTGCGCTTGAGCTTAAAAAATGGGGCGCGAGTGGCAGCGGCGGCGGCGGGTCGGTTGTCGTTCCTCCCTCGGTGCCACCAGAACGCTTGATCAATGCGACTGCGCCGTTAGCGGGCGGTGGAGATCTCACTGCTGATCTGACATTATCATTAGCTGGTCTTTCGTCCATTGGTACGGCGGACTATTTGCTAGGTGTCAACGCGGGCGCGGACGCCTGGGAATATAAGCAGCTCCTGGGTACAGAGCATCAAGTTTCTGTGGCTCATGCTGTAGGACAAGTCACTTTGGCTTTGCCTCAGGACATTCACATCGAGGCCAAGCCGCTATTCCAGGGCATGACGCTTGGGCCTGAAATCTCTGAGGCTAAGACGAAGCTGGAATTAAAAGCATATTTCGATTCCCCGACAAACGTGCTTCCTCTCGTGGCAGGCTGGATGACGGGCGAAGGCACAGGCGCGGAGGCGGGTGGTACGCCGGATGTTCCGACCGTGCGTGGGACGGAGTGGGATTTAGACACAGCTAGTTTCATAAATCCGTCTGGTTTTCAGCCCGACATCGGTGCTTGTCATGTAAATGGTATCCTGCTTTATAACGATCTCAGTGATGGAAAGATAAAGGGATTCAAGGCGTCGGACGGATCGCTCGATGGGATGACAGCCGCTCATGGTCTTCATTGGGAGAAAGGCATAACTTCAGATGGGACATATTTTTATGTTGCTGGCTTTATAACCGGCACAGGCGCGATCATAAAGAAATATCTTCTGTCGGATTATTCTTACGTTTCCGCCTGGTCTCCCGCATGGCCTACAGTTATGTATCCCTATGGTCTCAGATATCATGCGGGCCTGCTTTATATGGGGGATTCTGGACTGAAAAAGATGTTTGTTGTTGATGCCACCACCATGACGGGAACTGGCTCTTCAGTGGACTGGCCGGAATACTCGCCAGGACATAAGTTTGAGCTTTCCAGCTTTGCTATTGATGACACAGGGACTTACGTTTGGTCTGGCGCAGCCACTACGGATGTCGTACTTGAGTTTCATCTTCTAAAAATGCTTCTTTCCGATCTTTCTATTGTGACGGATAGTGGAAATGTGCCTCAAGAAGAATCTTTGTTTGGAGAGAGGCCCACATATTTGAAATCTGGTAGCGAAGAAAGAATTTACGGCGGCTACCAGAATGTGGCAGTGAAGATAAATCCATCCACCTGCACCAGGTACTACAGCACGGTTGCTCTGCCTCATAATTCAGTCAATACGGTTACAGATGGTGTTTGGCTCTACGTGGCTTATAACGCTCCGTATGGAGTTGGAGTTGACCGCCGCCACTTGAATCCTTTGGGCTCCGCCAGCACAGAGGCAGGTGTGCTCCGATGGTGGGTGAATAAGCTAGGTGTGGTGACGGAAGGAATGCGCCTAACTTCTCAGCACTTAAATCTGGAAGTCGTGGGCTCAGTCATATCTGAGGTCGCTATTGGCACAGCGCCGTTCCAACCTGTCTCCACAACAATGTGTCCAAATCTGAATGCAGATATGCTGGACGGCAATCATGCCGCAGCCTTTTCAGCGGCGACTCATACACACGCGGGCGTATATGAGCCTGTACTTGGCAATCCCATTGGAGAGGGATATGTTCTTTCCTCATCCATAGCTGGTGTGCGCTCTTGGGTTGCTCCAGGTGGTGGCGGCTCATTCATTGGACTCTCTGATGTTCCTGCGACTTATGGAGCGGGAGACGGAGGAAAGTTTGTCAAAGTGAATGCAGCTCATAACGGGCTGGAATTTGTTTCTGGTAGCAGCGGCGGCGCTTCGGCATTCATCGATTTGTCTGACGCTCCTTCGGCATATGTGGCTGGAGACGCTTTGAAGATTGTCCGCGTTAATGCGGCTTATAACGGCATAGAGTTTGGGCCTAAGATCACAATTTCGGCGGCAGCTCCTTCGGGCGGCAATGATGGCGACATTCATATTCAATATGACGCTTCGGTTCCATATTCTGTAAATGCAGATTGTACTGATCCAGCAACAGTCATTGCTCTGTGTAATCAGCTTAGAGCAGCTCTGGTTGGATGCAATATCTGTGTGTGAGTAAGCCATGATTCTACGCAGCAATATTGTGTGGGAAAGCACTTCAGCAGAGGGAAAACCGACCTATGCTCAGGGCGCTAGAGATGGACATTTTTTGAAAGAGCTTGATACAGGTCTTCAATGGGTACGGCGGTATGGTGAATGGGAAAGCATGGATGTTGGATTATCATTCATCGCTGCCACTAAATCAGGACGCATTACAACCGAAGAAGACGGAACTTATCATGTAGATTTTGTTACGCCTTTTGTTGATGATTTGTATTCAGTTGCTTTGTCCTGCGTTGAAAATCCAGTTTCACCTTTTGTGATCACTGGATTCGGCTCAAATCTTGTCAACGGAGTCTATCACTGGGATGGTGTTTCAATAGAGAATGACAAACGGCGATATATGAATGATAATGATCCAACCGTTCTTCTTCTTTATAACAGAAGTGTATGGGAGCTTCTGCAAAGAATTCAGAGAGAAGCGCACCCTCCGCATCTTCCTCCGCCTCCGATCCAGGCTTCCTATTATATCAACACCAGCGATGACCCAGAAGATGAAACATGGACGACTTCTGATAATGGCATTGAGCCAATAGGAACTGTTGTGGCCTCACAAACAGAATTTATGATACCTTTGGCATTCAAGTTTAATCTGACTGCTTCTGGGTTCGATATTCAAACCAGATCAAACAGTGGAATGCCTATGGGTGGCATAACAGTCTCTTGGTTAGCAACGCGGCATTATAATCCATAAGGAATCTGATAATGAGTGGTGTGTGGACGAAAGTCGGCGGTGTTTGGACTCAGGTCTTCGGAGGAGTTGCTGGTGGTGGCGGCGGCGGCGGAGCTGTAACTGAGGACGACATCGCCTTCTATGATGAATTCATTGGCACTTCCTTTGATTGGATGTGGCGAGCATTTGGAGCGGGCGCGGGTAAGACGATCAGTATAGCTTCAAGTAAAGTCTCTATGGCTGTTACCGAAGGCACTCTTTCTGACTCGCAAAATGGACGGCATCTTGGATTTTATACAGGCAGCTTTGCTACTCCGGTTGAGTATATTTGCAAGCTTTCAAATATCGTAATGAGTAAAAATACGGGCTGCGTTTTATTTGCCAGCCAAGAGCCCTTCTCCTCTGATAGTGGTGATCGTTCGATGTTTCTTTTCTACTATGGCGACGGGTCGTCAACTTTTCTGACTTATGCTGAAAATCCTGGTACATCAGGCCTGCCCGGCACATTTGCTAGCTCATCTACAACCATATATCTGAAGATCAGAATGATCGGAGGAATTGTAAAGAACCAATTTACATTCTGGATATCGACAGATGGAGTGTCCTGGTCTCAGTTGATGAACGGCGGCAATCCTATCACGTGGACAAACATTTATGCCGGCAGTCAGCCGTGGTGGGCAGGCTTCTGTCTGAAAAATTGGAGTGATGGTGGAGCCTATCATGCCATATCCTGTGATGTGGAATGGTTCAAGGCAATTCGTCCGAGAGGAATCAGAGCATAGGAGAAAAATATGATTATCACACAGACGGTGACCAACCACAGTTTGATCATGCAGGTGTATTACGATTACCTTGGAAGAGCCCATACGCTTGCTCCTGGCGAGACTTCCACAATCCAGGTTGATGATCACGTTCCTGTTCCAGCCAGCGGCGGCGGTGCTCAAAAGCTTGACGATCTGACCGACGTGGAAGTGCCCACCCCAGCAGAAGCAAACGTCCTGACCTGGAATGCTATTCTTGCACGCTGGGAAAATAGAGCTCCATATTCTGCTCCAGTCACAGCTGTAGTTATTCCTAGAAGAAAACTGGTGGTCATGCCTAGTCCTAGCCAGCCGGGATCCATGTACTACTACGGTTGCCTGGCACCATCAATCCATGGAACAGGATCAAAAACATCCTCGCCGGATGCAGATTTTTTGTGGGAGCTGTGGTCTGATTTCACTCCAGCTGGAGCGCTTTATATGGCACAGGAGCATGTCAGAGCTTCCTTTAACTTTTCTTTCTTTTGCAGAGTGAAAACTCAAGCCTCTGTGAGCAACTGGCGCTTCATGCTAGGAATGAGAACTTCCGGTGCAAACGACGCTGATTATCCCGACAGCGACGCTCTCTGTTTCGTGTCACATGATGGTGGTCATTTCTTCTCGTGTTCCAGAGCTGGAGCTGGACACAATGAAGTAGATTCAAATATCACCATTCTTCCAAACACTGTCTATGAATTCGAGATTGTCGCCACCGCGACCACGGTCGTCTACAAAATTAATGGGGCTGTCGTGGCAACGGTTTCTGCGGATATTCCATTCATAGGTCTTTGGCCTTGCATCTGGATAATGGTTGATGAGCCGAAAAGTCTGAAATTCAATCTTATGTCGGTAGAGTGGTGAGGAGCAAATGAGGTCTAACAATATAAAAGCTTTTATGGCCGGTCTGCTCTCGGTTATTCTTGGATCTGTGTTGTTTCATACAGCTTCTGCACTTTTCGGAGGATCCTATTTTGGGAGTGAAAAATACCCAATTTCCTGGAGCTCCGAGTCGACACAGATCCTTGCCGCAGAGCTTAATGCTCCTATGACGCAGAATCCTACTCTGCGAGAGTACATCGATCTTCGGTTCACCGAGACTCAGCGGGCTATTGATAAAGCCGAGGCCACGATGAACGAACGCTTGACTGGCATGAATGAATTTCGTGCTACACTTAAAGACCAGAGCGCAACTTTTGTTACCAGAGCTGAGCTGACCCTTATTATGAATAAGATTCAGACAAATCTGGATGAGCTGAATAAGATCCGCGATGTAGCCACAGGAAAAGCATCACAAACGTCCATGATAATCGCAATAATAATTAGCATTGCCGGCCTTGGTGTTAGTGTATATAAGACACGAGCTCAAGCAAACAAGCAGCCCGAAGTTATAAGCTTTGAGGCCAAAGGAAAGTAAGGAGAACAACTATGAATATCCACATTCATATTCACGAAGACGCGTCACAAAATAAGCTGGACAGGATTTTGGCTATTCTGGAATCCATCCAGCGAAAGGAGATACAAATGTCCAAGGAACTCGATGCCCTCACACTCCAGGTCAAAGCGAATGAAGACGCTGAGCAGTCCGCGCTCGTCCTCATTCAAGGAATCGCGACCGAGCTGGTTGCGATCAAGGACGACCCTGCAAAGATTCAGGCTCTCGCTGATTCTTTGAAGACGTCCGCCGACAACCTGGCCGCTGCGGTCGTCGCCAACACTCCTGCCGAACCGGGCGTTTGACGGGAGAGCGCGACGCATGGTGGGGCTGGCAGTCCAGTTGGGCTGTCAGCCCTGCTTCTAACAATTATTCCAGATCAGAGGACTAAGTGATATTCAAAAGTCAGTTGCGCAAGCAATTGAAATGGCCTGTGGTGGTGCTGCTGCCTATGACAGGGTGTTATGCCTCTATCTCAGAGCTAACAGCGCCACATCAGTCAGGGAGAGTCCTGGCCATAGTTCTGTTTATTGTGGTCGGGATTATCATTCCAGTATTTCTTGCCTATAGGAGATAGCAATGAGCAATTGGTTCTGTAAGCATCTTGGATGGTTCTGTCCCAAGCGTCCCACGGTCGTCGTGAACATCTGCCTGGACAATCCACTGTTCCTGTCCAATCCGGCCTGTCCTCACAAGGCGGATCGCAGATATTACAAGGACGCTAAGCCGCCCGCCGACCAAGCGGCTCCTGCTGAGATCTGCAAAATGCACTCAGTCATTCCGCCCACGCCGCCGATTGAAAAAGCAGATCAGTCTATTCCTCGTATTGGCCTGGACTCCTATCATCTTTATGCCTGGAGCAAACCCCAGATGAAACAATACGTGGACAAGATGGTAAAATATAAAGGCTCGCGCTTGCGCATCATGCTGAATGATGTCTGGGGCATTGCTCCAGTAGAAGGCTGGAAAAATACAGTCTATAAGATTGTGGGATATTTCACTGAGCCTAAATTCGGTGATGAGCATTTTCCGGTCTTTACGATTGCGCAGTCCGACGAATATGGCGAGCCTTGGGATCCCAATTTCATCGACAAGCTGGATTATCTTATTCAGCTCTGTAAGGAACGAGATATCCTGCTCAATGTTTCAATCGCTTGTGGATTGAATTACTCAGGTCCTAACGCTCCTTGGGATTCTAGGCATCACCCGTGGATCGTTTGCCATCAGCATATCGGTGCTGAGAGCGCTAGTGATCCGGGCGAATATTTCGGACTGGACGGCAGCATCAAGCACGGCCTCCGCATCCATACGGGCGGCATGTTTGGTGGCTTCGGCGCGGACACCGGAACCCAGAAAGAATACATGGGTATTTATTTTCAGTGGATCACTAAAAGGATTGTCTCCTCGGGCGTCCAGTACGAGATCAGCACCAACGAGGTCAGCCGTGGCCAAGAATCCTATGAGACCAAAGAGCAGAACGACAAAATCTTTGGAGATTTTCTGCGATGGTTTGTGCAGAATGTTTCAGCGGCGGGCGCGGCTAACAACAAGATTATCATTTCAGCCGCTGGCGCGCATGACATGACCCTGTTCATGCCTGTGCTGTTCAAGGATTATCCCGGACTGCGCGTTGAATGGCATTTGCCCAACAGTCCGGAGTCGCTGAGAAAAATGATTGGGCAGGCTAAAACAATGGGCTGGCCTATTCGCATTGATGGTGACAGCCAGGACCCACTGGCCCAAGGTCATTTCTCCGGCTGGTCAACCGGACCAACCGTTCCGCAAGCCAAGGAAATGTACAGCATTTTCATTTCCGAAGTAATTCAGGATTACAACTTCTTCAACAACTACGGCGAGAATAAAGACCCACTGTGGGAGTCTATCGATAATGCTCTCGCTGGTGATGCTGCCAATCCCGACAGCGATCCGTGGAACGTGCTGAAAGCTTTAGCGGGAAAATAATGAAGGGGTGAATAATGACAATCTCGCTGCCTGAGGCGGAGCAGCTTGCGCTGGCGCAGGTTCGCTTTGTGAACGAGACGCTGGAGCAAATGCGGCTGCGCAACAAAGAACTGGAAACAAAGCTTGGCATGGACTATGCAAAGCTAGTGGGCGTTGGAACGGTTTATGAAGAGACAATCTGCCATCTCAGAAAAGCCAAAAATGAGCTGGACAGATTTCTCTCAGTGGTACGTGACAATATGAGGCACTCCGCCCGCGTCGGCGGCTGAATCTGCTTCCATTTGCTGGTCACGATCTGGTTGTAATATATTCGTGTAATAGTTATAATCAGATCGTGACCAAAGTTTATTTCCTCTATTCCACAGAGCCTGGTAATTCTGCTATGCGATATATTGGACAGACCAGCAGATTGTTAGAGGAGAGACTGAAACAGCACATCCTGGTGACGGGCGCGAATAGCTGTAATGAGTGGATAAGATCAGTCACTGACAAAGGACATAAGATTAAAATATGTTTGCTAAAATCTAATGCTGTTTGGGGTGTAACGGAAAAAGAGCAGATCAAGAAATATATAGAGCTTGGATATAATTTAGTCAATTCAACAAGCGGCGGCCAGGGAGCGTTCACTGCTAATCGCAAGAACTGTCGGAAACATTATCAGGCTTTGCTGACTGCATATTACAGAAAAAATTTTCTATCTGAAAAAGATTCGTGTTCCAGGCAAAGAAGAAAAGAAAAATCCGAATGGCAGACTAAGCTAAAGGTCTGGCGCAAGAATCATCAGCCGTATATAGCCTAAAATTTACAGAATTCCTCCCCAAATTCACAAGTAAAATTGTGAAATTTTCACATCTTTTTATCTCATTTATTTTCAGCAGTATATAGGCTGGAATCCACCCAATAGGCTGGAATCCACTTGACTCCTGTTAATAACGGAGTATAATCATACTCGGGAGGAAAAGAAAATGCCAAAAGTCACTCGTAACATTCGGAAGACGGAGGACCAGGCTCCTAAGCTGCGCAGCCTTTCGGCCAGCCAGATTACGGTTGGAGCGGATCCTGAGTTTGAGCTGATGGAGCGTTCCAGTCAGCGGGTCGTCAGCGCTAGCCGTTTGGTCAGCGGCGGCACCCATGCTCAGATCGGAGTGGACGGCTCCGGCGACCAGGTTGAGTTCCGCCCGCGTTTTCATCATTCCACTCGGCGCGTGGTTCACGACTTTGCGCGGCTGCTGCGTGGCTTTAATAGGCGCTATGCCAATTACACGCTGAGCATCCGAGGCGATCGATATTCGCTGGGTGGCCATATCCACCTGGGCCTCAAGGAAGAGACAAGCGTATATCTCAACGACGGCCAGATGAATGAGATCGTAAAGGTGCTGGACGATTTCATCGGCAAGCCTCTGCGCGATCTGGCTGGCTCAGCGCGGCGCGGCTCGGGCTATGACAGCCTCGGCGCGTGGCGGCGGCAGACCTGGGGTGTTGAGTACCGCGTTCCGCCCACTAACCTGTGGCGGAATAAGGAAATGGCTGAGACCGTTCTGAAAATGGTCAAGCGCATTTTTTGGATGTGCTTGGTCCACGACAAAATCACTTATGAGTCCACTCCTTCCGACTCGGATTACAAACGGATCGCCCGGATCAGCACGGCTGACCTGAGCGCCTTCCGCCGCTGCATCGCTGATGACCTGGCCGACCGGAGCTGTAAGGATCTGATGGCGCTCTGGTCGGTGCCCGCACCGCACCACACTACGGGCGTGGAGCCTGGTACTGAGGCGAATTCGGTACGAGTCAATTTCAGCGATGAGTGGCTTCCGGCGGTTGCCACTCGTGTGCGCACGGCGCTAGCGCGGGTGCGGCCTAGCAGGAATCTTGAGCTTAACCTTTTCGGGCTGCGCGAGGATCGCGGTTGGGCAACCACGTTTGTGGGCACTCCCGGTTCGATCGAATCCATGAATTTGGTTTCTCAGGCCAACGCTTATTGGAATATGAACGACGGGCGGGCATCGGTTGGTGTTCCTCGCGCCTTCCGCATGGGTACTTGCACGACGGCTCAGGCCAACGAATTTCAAAACAGGCTTATCACGGCTCTGACGCGTGACGGCCAAGGGAGATAATTATGTGTGTTATCGCGGTATGCCAAAAGCGGCGGTTGAGCCGAGATGAGGTCAAGGCCATCTGGGACAACAATCCCCACGGCGCGGGCGCGGCGTGGCGGGAAGGAAATGAAGTCCTTTACCAAAAGGGATTCATGAAGCGCAGGGACTTTGAGGAATTCTACTACGGCGCAAAGCTTCCTTTCCCGCACGTGGTTCATTTCCGCTGGGCCACTCACGGCGGCGTCTGCCAGGAGCTCACTCACCCGTACCTGTGCGACAAGCACGGCTCACTACCTTTATCTTATAAGGGCACGCAGTCGGCGCTTTTCCATAACGGCGTCTTTGTCCAGTGGGACGCGGCGCTGAAAATCCTGGGTGACAATCTCGGACCGCTGTGGGCCGAAAAGGTGGACAAACTTCCCATGAGCGACTCGCGGGTGCTAGCCCTAGTCCAAGCGCTGAGCCCTGATGGTCTGAACGACTGCTCGCATGGAAGTCGTGTGGCAGTTTTCAGCGTCAAGACCATGCGGCTGATCGGGCCGTTCGAAAATCGGAATGGAGTCAAGTTCTCAAGCTTAGCTTGGCTTCCGCGCCTTTATACGATCCAGCACGGCTGCAAAAAAAGCGCGGTTGTTACGGCGGCGGTGGCCAACATCCATCCCACCTATTTCAAATATAGTCAGGACCGGGATGACGACAATAAGTATTTCACCCCAAAGCCGTCGTTCAGCTGGCCCGACAAAAATAGCTGGCCCGATAAGAAAAAAATCGATACGGCTCGCCGACCGGACTACAATGTTTTTGCCAACGTGCGGTACGGCGGAAAGTGAGGACGTCATGAACAACAATATTAAATGGCTGCGACTCCAAGAGCTCTGCGCGACGATGGTAAAAGAGCGCCTGAGCGAAGACGTGGTCATTTCCATTCACGCAAGCACCACGGCGCTGCCGGCAAATATCCGGAGCGCGGTGGAACGCAACGGCGCGGCTGTTTCCATATTCATCAATTTAAGCTACAACAAAAATGTGACGGACGTCACCGACAGCATCGCCCACGAGCTGACTCACGTTCTGCTGCGCAGCGATTGCTGCTCGTCAAAAGTATTTCAGTCGGTATGGGCTGAGGTACGCAAAGAGCTAACCAAAAGATATGAAGGAGAAACGCTATGACCAAAAAAGATTTGAAGGCGGTGATCGTGAACGCAATCCTGTCCAACGACAAAGCGGCGGTGCGGGCACTGATGCTCGTATTTGAGCAGCAGACACTGATGGAGAAAAACGCCGAGAGCACCTACATGCTCAACGGTGTGGGCTTTAGCTCAGCGGACGCGGAGATCCTCACCAGCTTTGCTAAACAGGTACAGCGCTGGAATAGCGCGGGCGCGGGTCGGCATGATTCTCCTCTCAGTCCTAAACAGATGGCAATCGTGAAGCGGCGCATGGTTCACTACTGGCGCCAGCTCATCCCGCACGCGGAGGCGGCGGCGCGGCGCAATGATAATCCCGTTATGGGGAATCAGAGGAGTGCGCTGTGAGCAAAAATCTTTGTGCTAAAACGCGGCCTGTGGAAAAGCCGTATGAGATCTGGGTGGCACCTGGCTGGGAATGGCGGGTGCTGAAAAAGTACCAGTCTCCTGAAAAGGAGCTGAGCAATCCTTTTGCTCGTTGGCTGGTGGCTGTGAAGTCGCCGTACACTTTCGGTGGCTGGGAATTCGGCGACGACTACGTCGTCAGCATTAAGGCCCAGGCGCGGCTGGTCAGCAAGGACAACTGAGGTCGCCATGAATGATAATGTGCGGCAGCTTCATTACTACAAGTGTCTGGACTGCTTGGAAGTCATGACCACGGAAAAGTATCTCTACGAGCAGCCCTGCGTTTTCTGCGGTGGGCGGCTAAGCTACATGGGCCAGGTCGAGCGCGAGCGCGTAGTGGAAACGCAATTCCTGACACCCTGTGATGATCGCTGTACGGGTGCGCAGGGACCAAAGTGCAACTGCCACTGCGGCGGCGCAAACCATGGTAGCAACCTTATTATAAAGGTTGAGCGTGATCGCGGTGCGGCGCAGGAAATGAATCCTGTCACCACAGAACGCTGTAAGGCGGCAAAGGCGCGGGTGGCCGAGTTCTGTGAGATCAAGCAGTTGTTCCTGGCTGCATATTCCAAAAAGTTCGGCGAGATCGAGCGGCGCAAAAAGAATCGTGAATGGCTGAGCAATGAGGACTTCTCAAAAATGCTCGAAGGTGGTCGCATCAAGCGCCTTTACGATCATATCTGTTTGGCCAAGATCCACAAAAACCGCATGGCAAAAATGGCTAAGCTAGCGGCCGACTTAATGGATGGGAAAATATGAAAGCCAAAATTGCCAAGCAGCTCACAGCTCTGCAGATAAAGGCAAAGAAAGCCGACCTGCTCCGCAGACACATAGCGCGGGCGGCGCTGATCAAAGGTCGCAATGAGCGCCGAGCGGAGCGCGAGTTGAAGCGCAAACGGCTGACAATCAAAAAGGAGATTAAGGCGGCGGTCATATCTGAGCGCGAAAAAAAGCGGCAGAAATGCAAGGCGCGGCGCGAGGCTCGTGCCGAGAGGGAAGCTAAGCTGGCCATCACCAGAGCTGAGTCCGCCCGCATTGAACGGGAAAAGCTAGCGGCGGAGGCGGCTGGCATTGAGCGTGTTTCTGTCAAAAATGACATGACGCGGTGCATCGACTGCGGCGCTTTATATCTGATTTCAGAGGGCTGTACGCAGTGCCACCCAAATACGCATTGCGGCCTTAAAAGGCTCCGCAGCAAAAGTGCGCCCGATACCACGAGGAGCTAAAAGATATGGTCTTAAATGCGCTGCCATGCGGTTATTTGGGCCACCAAAAGGGCTGTATTTCGCTTGTTTCGGTATTTTACCTTATTTTCTAAATAGGCTGGATTCCACTTGACTCCATAGCCTGATAAGAGGATAATATAGGTGGGAGAAAAAGAAAAATGAAAACCAAAGCGATGAAAACGGCTCCGGCGGCGCTGGACGTTCACCCCTGTGTGGACTGCAGCGATTCCTGCTTCGGCTTTGATCCTTGTGTGAATTGCGAGCGGGCTAGGAAATATGAGATGGCTCACCCCGAGCCCGGACGCACTACTCTCAAGGCCACCTGCGGCATGATCGAAGGAAACTAACATGCGAACAAAACGCATGACCCTGAGCGTGGCTGAGGCGCGGGTAATACGGGATATCCTGGTCGGCCAGCTCCAGCGCCCGCTGGATTATTTCGACTCCAAGGGCGAGGAAAATTTCGTACGGCGCATCCACGATCGGTGCGCTAAGCTCGTCAACGACGTGATGTCCAAAAAAGCTATTTCAAAAATATAAAGGAATAAAATGACAAACTCAAATCTCAACACTCCTCAGGCCGAGCAAGCGGTTGCTCAGAACGCGGCGCTCAAAACCATCAAGCCCATCATCGTGAGCGGACCGGCAGCGCCGGGAAATCGCCGTGGCACCGCTGCCATCTTTAAGGTCATGGCGGTGGCCGGCAGCAAAGAGTACACCGTCGTGATCGGAAAATCCTGGGACGGCAAGTACAGCTCCACCGAACATGGCACGGGCAGCTTCGATGCCACTCGCGAATTAATGGAGCTCGTCGAAGGCGCGAGAACGTTTTTAGGCGCGGAGCTGGACTGGACGGAGCTGATCGAAAAGGCCAAAGACTTTTTCCTGATGCTGGACACCGCCGAAGCGGCCACTAAGCTGATGGCGCGCAAAGCCTCTTACGCGGCGCTGGCCGAGTGGACGACTCATGTCATCGGACAGGGGCCGAGCGAATTATCATTCAAGCTCGCCATGACGGAAGATGAATGGGTCGCCAGCAGCGCGGACCTGGTCGCCCTCGTGGCCACCTATACGGCCAAGGACACAACGGTCAAAACCAATGTGTGGTACAGCGTCGCGGCCACCACCCGGCGCAACCGTGGAAAAGTGGATATGCGCTATGGCTTCCAGCGCGTCGGCCAGCATGACGCCCACTTTCTTAAGCTCAGCACTATGCTCACCGCACTCCAGGCCGAGCTTTCCAGCCGTATCGAAAACCATCTCGCCGAGATCGCGCGGGCCGAGAGCGTGAAGGCCATGGCCGTTCGCTTAAAGGAAAGGTTCGCTGGCTATAAATTCAAGGCCAACGCTGGTACCAATAGCGCGGCAGTTCGGCTCTTCTTCAAAGATTCCGAATACACCAGTTATCTGGATCTGCGCTTTCTCGTCAGCCCGGACGGCTCAGAGTTTTTCTTGCTGACCGGCGTGAATTGTGCAGAGTTCCCCATCGCGCGGCTGGACGAAATCGTCGCTCCCTTCAAAGCCGCCATCCTTGGTCAGGAATGATAATATGACCAAACAAGATCTGATCAACGAGATTTACAAGCTGAACAGCCTGGACGATTTGAAGGCGGTGAATAACGCTATCCGCGACCACTGGAAAACGATCAACGGGCAGCGGGCGCTGGAGGCAAAATTCATCTTCGCAGTCGGCCAGCAGGTCACTTTCAGCGGGCGGCACCGTGGACGGGTGACGGGTCGTATCACCAAGATCAACCAAGTCAGCGCCGACATTTCTGAGGCCAGCGGAATCAAGTGGCGCGTGAATCTTTCAGCGCTAAAGGCTGTGGAATCCACCCAGCCGAAGGAAGGCTAATATGGACTGCACAGGCTGTGGAAAGCCGCTAGGTGTGATTGAGGCGCTGCGCTGGGACGTTTGCCTGGACTGTACCAAGGCGCGGGCGCGCACCGCATCCAATCATGGACGGTGTAGCTGTGGGCGTAAGGCGCGGGCGGGCAAGATGGCGAAAACCTTTTCGCGGAAATGGACTCCATGCTTGCGGTGCCTGGGTACGATCAAACAGATCTCATAAAAAGGAAAAAAATATGAACGAGAATTTGACGGCCAATGAAGTCGAAGGAATTATCCTGGCCTGTCTGCTGGGACACGCTCCGGTTGAAGGTGACAGCTATGTGATCGCGCATAGTATTGTCAGAAACTTCTGTTTCAGCAAAGACAAGATCGAGAAATATGCGGAAAGGATCGGATGGCTTCTCCATCAGCTTCCTCAGCAGTTTCTCGAAGAGACGGAAGGCGGCGGCGGCGGGTGGTCTTTCTTGAACGCCTGCATGACAAAAAATGGGGAGCTCTGGGGACAACAGAGAGATGTCGAGGCTCTTCTGGTTTTAGGCGTGGCGGCGGGCTGGGCAAGCATCCAGCTTCCTCGGGAGATCTGGAGCATACTTCCTGGCGGAGTTCCTTATTTCGTCGTCCATGCAAATCGTAAAGAAGAAAAAGCTGAGCGACCGATTCTGTCCGAAGAGGATCACGAGCTTTTCCCTGGCAGTGAAATGCTGGAGCCTGGTGAAGTTCCTGGAATGAAGTCCGAAGAAAAGGAGTAAATCATGATCATCGAAGATCGCAAAAACTGGACAAAGGAACAGTGGCGCCAGCACAACCGCGAGATGCAGGAACAGAACGCCTGGACGCTGAATCACGGCAAGCGGGAAATGATGGAAGCCAGCCTGAAGAAAATGGCGGAAGACATCAAAAAGATGTCGACGCGCAATATGGACATCGCCATCGCCATCAAAACGCTCAACGAGGAGTGGGGCTCCAACCTGAGCTGGATCGATACGGCGACAAAAGCATATGAGGAAACGGAATACAATCTTCATATCCTCAGCGTCGGTGTGGCGGCGTGGCGGCGGGCGCGGGCGGCTATCGCTGAGATGGAAGACAGGCTGGACTGATATGACACCAGGACTGACGGTGGCAACAATCACTCCCGTAAAGCTTAAAAGCTCGATGGTGTCCTACGATGGCGGCAGAACATGGGTGCTGACTCGCCAGTTTTACCTTTTGGCTTATGGTGAAAATAACGGCCAATTTATCGACAAAACTATGGAAGGCAGAAAATTCAAACTGGTAGAGGAGAATGACGATGAAAAAAATTAAAGAGATCAAGCTTTCGCCCGATCTACTGGACAGAATCAAGCGCCTGATGTGGCGCACCTATGAAGCTGTCGGCAGTGATTTAGCGGCGCTCGCGCGCGAGGACGGGCGCAGCTGGAGCACCAGGGATGAGGTCATTGAGGTCGTGCTGGACGCTGACCGTATGAAGGGTCGCGGTGATGATGGAGCTTTTATGATTTGCAATTCGCTACCTTATGAACAGGCCGTCAGCATTGCGCGCAAGGTATTTCATCTGGTGCGATATGAGTGAAACCAGCGTCGCAAAAATACTGCCCAATCCCGTTTGGTCAGTTTGCCGTGGAGAGGCTCACAGCTATGGTGTGGACTATGACCACTGCAGCGTTTGCATGCCATACTGGCGGGATATCCCGATTTGTCCCGACTGCCGCGTCAAGCTCAAGCAGCTTCCGAAGTCCTACAAATGCCCTGAGTGCGGCAAGCGGTACAATCCAAATTCTCGTCCGGAGAGATAAAATGCCTCAATCAGGTCAGGGATTCAAATCTGTTGGCTTCGCTGGCACGCGTGATAGCTTGACGGACGAGCAGCAGCGCTTTGTGCAGAAAACTCTTCAGAGCCTTTACGGTAAAGGATTTTGTGAGTTTCACCACAGCGACTGTATCGGCTCCGACAAACAGGCTCACGCAATTGCGCGTGAAATTGGGTACACGATTATCATTCATCCCTCCGACAATGACCAAATGCGGGCGCTATGCATGGGCGACTATTACTGGCCAGCAAAACCTTTTGCCCAGTGCAATAGGGACATCATCAGTAATTGCCAGGCGCTCATCACTACGCCTAAAGTTGAAGAGGAAATTTTGAGCACCAGTACATGGGCCAAAATTCGCTATGCCAGGAAATTCGATATCATGGTTCTGCTGAAAATAGGAGTAAGGATATGAAAACTATGAAGCTATGGCTGGTCTATCCCACTAACGAGACAAAGCACTATGACACATACGACGCTATGGTTGTAGCAGCTACCACTGAGGCTGAGGCTAAAAGAATCCACCCGGACAAGAGTCAGAAATGGGATCCTAAATCTGAAATGTGGACGGGCAGATATCAGCAATGGGTCGGCGAGACGTGGGTGGAAAGTCCCGACCATGTCAAGGCGAGATATCTTGGCAGAGCTACCACAGGCACCAAGGCGGGCATTATTTGTGCATCATTTCGCGCTGGATAAATAAAAAGGAGTAACACGATGAAAGCAAAAGAGTATTATGCCAAGTATCTGGCGACCCCGTCTAAGGGAGCTGATGATACAGTGGAAAAGGCGGTGCTTGATCTTTATGTCGCATTGCTGAAAGAGACTGGAGAGATTATCAGCCAGCGCAAAAGCGTGAAGAAAAATCTGCCATCTCTGTCCACCGTGCTTTCCGTTTATCGTGAGCAGAACGATAAGTGGAACGCTATCCGCAAGCTTTGCAAAGTTCCCGTCATGCGGCGGGACGCTATGCTGCTGGCCATATACGTCAAGTGTCCAATGCATCTGCGCAGCTTTCTGTCTGCGCAGTTTCCCTCTGTCCACTTTTCTGAGGACGCACTGGGCGCTGATGCTACGCGGGCGGCTATGGCTGAAAAGGATCTGGTGCCCAGCGAATTTGCCGCTGAGGAAAAGCCTGATTCCTCAAAAGGATATGGAAGATGAAAAGAGCAGTCAGCTCCCAATCCATTAAGAGACATATCATAGGCGTTCTCCAGCACGCCGACCCGCTGCGGCGCGAGATGGCTGGAGATATCCTGGCCAGGATTGACTCACGCACAAAGGTCATGGCCGTATGCCTGCACTGCGCAAACGACTGTAAAGTGCTAACTGCAAAGCATGTAATAGGCTTTCAATGTTTTGTACAGAGCCCTTTACTTAAAAAAAGTAGCAGAGTATAATACGACTTTGGATAGGAAGAGGAGGCGGAATATGACGGCCAACGGTCTCCCCATAGTTGCGCGGCCTAGCGCGACACTCTTTTCCTCCCAGTTAAGAGTTTTCTGCCTCCTCTGTTTTTTCTCTATCCAGTAAAACCATGAACACAGTTTTCTCCATAGATCATTTTTCTCCAGCCGTCTAGGATGGAAAGCATATGTACAAGATCTTCGTGAGCAACGTCCAAAGCCAACTCAGCGGCTATACGATGGCTTTGGAAAAAGAACTGACATTCACCTATGAGGGATATCAGTACAGCCCGAAATATAAAGCTGGTCTGTGGGATGGCATGTGGCACGCCTTAAAGGTGCCATCACTTAAATTCCCGACCGGCCTGCTTCCCAATGTGGTTGGATATTTTGCAAGAAACAATATTGATTTTGAAATCATTGACCTGCGCAGAATTCCAAATTCATGCAAGAAAGATATCTCTGCAGACATGCTAGGTGGCATTACGCTGCGCGACTACCAACTAGATGCTATAAAGGAAGCGGCAGAGGCTAAGCGCGGCGTGCTGGAGCTGCCCACGGGCTCAGGCAAAACCGAGATCGCTGCAGGGATTATCATTCACCTAGGACTGAAAACACTTTTCCTCGTTCACACCCAGGACCTGCTGCGTCAAACAGCTAAGCGCTTCACTGAGCGCCTGGGCCAAACCATAGGAATGGTCGGTGATGGTGAATTTAACACAAACCCAGCAGTGGTGGTTGCCACAGTCCAGTCCCTGTCGGCATATTCTCACCGCGACCCTGAGGGATTCAAAAATCTGATCAATTCATTTTTTGTTCTATTCCAGGATGAGGCTCATCATTCCAGCGCTTCAACCTGGTATAAAATTGGAATGTATGCGCACTCGGCGTATTATAGATATGGCCTATCGGGCACCGTGCTACGGCGTGACATGCTATCCAACATGAAAATGCTTTCAGTTTTTGGAGCGCCTATTCAGCGCATCAGATCAAAGGCACTGATGGACAAAGGATATCTGTCTGGCATCAATATTGAGCTGGTATCAAATCCTGAGCAGGTGAGCGGCTATCGCTGGCCAGACATATATGAGAATGGTATTGTGCACTCGTGGAGTCGTAACAATACCATAGCCCAAATAGCGGCCGAGGAGCACAAGGCGGGAAATAAGGTTCTGATCCTTATCCGCATAATTGAGCACGGCAATGAAATAACAGATATGCTATCAGCGCGTGGAGTGTCATCTATTTTTCTAACAGGTAAGGACAGCTCTGAGGCGCGTGAATATGCCATGATTGATTTCAATGAGACAGGGAATTTTGTACTGATCGCCTCGCCTATATTCAGCGAAGGTGTAGATATCCCTGAGATTAACACTCTTATTATAGCGGCGGGCGGGAAGTCAGAAGTCCTGACCATTCAACGTATAGGCCGAGGACTGAGGCCCAAGGCTGATGGATCAAAGCTAAAGGTCTATGACTTTTTGGATAGCAGCAAATATCTCTGTGATCATAGCGCCGAGCGCGTGGCCATTTATAAGGCCGAAGGATTTCCCTGTGAAAAAAGAAAAGCTAAAAGAATTATTTAGTGGGATTGCGACCGTTATATTTGGCACTCTATTTTTTGCCTGGGTGATTGCAGTCTTTATGAGGACGCCTATAGGGGAACATCTTTCAGCGGCTGATTATGTTGGCACCTATAGGCTAAGCGCCGAGCAGCAAAAGGAAATGGGCGTTTATGAGCTGAAAATTGGTGATATTAAAATCATCACCAAATCAGGATATGGCAGTCCAGATTTACATGGTTTTCCTGTAGGAAAGCTGGTAGATGTATATCGAAAAGGGACTGACTATTACATCAGGATCAAGGAGGATCCCAAATGAGTGAAAAACTAACGCTGTTCACGAACATCGAGATGGAGAAAAACAGTGGTGCTATTTTTCCACTTCCTTGTGTTCACATTGCCAATGCTGGTAAGAAACACAGTCGCTCTAGAGCCTTGAGATTCAACAAAGCGGCTCTCAATATGATTGGCTATCATTCCACTTGCATGGTCTATGGCATTACAGACCCAGAGTCGTCACAGGACAAAGTTATAGGGCTAGCATTCTGGTTCTCTGATGCTAGCAGATCAGATCGTAAAAATGGCATCTATCATGTTTTTGAGGACGCTAGTGGTTTTCGTATCACCGTAACAGGACTGGCAACTGTTATTGATCTGAAAGGAAAATTTGATGCCCTGGAAGCCAAAGCATTGCTTGTTCAGGAGCCTATCCAGAACGACGATAAGATGCTTTACAAAGTCATGTTTGAAAAAAGTTCTGTAGCATATTAAAAGGAGCACGCCGTGACTATCACCAAGAAGAAGGAAAACAAATGCCTCTTGCGCGAAGAGGACATCGCCACCAGTGGAACCATCAAGAAATTCATCCGCATCAGGGAAGGAGCTCTTGAGGTATTTCTTATTCTGCTGTCGGCGGCTGACGCTGAGGACTACAGCGAAATGTCTTTGACGGAGATCGTGAAGCTATGCGGATATAGCCGCTGGAAAGTCCAAGCCTGCCTTTCGGCTCTTGAGAAATCTGAATATATTATTCGAGAGCTTAAAGGTATTGCCGGCCATACAATGGTTTATAAACTGCTCAAAAGCATATGATATCTTCTTTGTTTTCACGTTTATATAGCGAATCGTCCCGAGGACGGATCCCAGCCTATGCAGGCTGGCTATCATCCTATATCCTCCGAGGACGGATACCATCCTATTGTCGCCATATAATAAAGGTTCGCGCTAGCGCGGGCGCGGGCGCGGTACGCGTGGAAAGCATATATCAGTTGAAACCATAGAAGAATAGATTGAATAAAAATTATAACTGGAATAGAATGCATTCAGTCACTATGGAAAATATGAAAATCGAGCATGATAATGCTATCGAGCAAAGCGAGATAGTATTGTCATGCGAGATAGTCGATAGGATGGAATCCAATAAACATAATAAGTCCCACTCTCCGTCCGCGTTGCGGACCGGAGAGCCTTCGGCAAAGACAATTCCAGAAAAAGACGCTGGGAAGAAATGAAGACCAGCGTTATCTCGATTGATGAGTGCTTATCAGTGGCCCAAATTTATGAAAGTTATGCTCGCAGATTTTTTCCAGAAGCTATTTTCAGATTCTCTTTCAGAGAGAGCACACCTAAAGGCCAGCGCAATATCAAAATGTTTGAACGCATCATAAGACAGGCTATGGATTGTGGGCTATCGCTGGAGCTTTATATCAAGGTTCAATTTGAGCAAATAATGCCGTGGCTGAAAAATGTTAATCCCAGTCTCAAATATCCGCCGTTGTCGATGCTGGCTTCTCCAGCGGCTATAAAGCGGGTAAAGGCCTGGAAAGAGCGGCTGGCCCAGAGTTATGAGCTGGACGATGAACGAGTGAAGGCAGAGATGAGCGTTCCTTTCAAAGGATATCTGAATCCTCTGATTGCCTCAGCGGAGATTTTCACGGCACGCCTGGAACACGTGGAGAAGGTTTATGGGGAAATGAATAAAACAATAGCAATAGCGCAGCTGGAGCAGGCAGCGCGGTTGGGAAAACTGGCCAAGACTTATATTGCCACTCATCCGTTGCTGTGGGAAGAGGGGACGCCTGAATATCTGGTCATTATTCAGCAGCAGGTATATGCTAAGCTCAGACCCAAGGAAAAGGATAAGCTGGCCGAGGCACGCGTGGCGCTGGAAGAAAAGTTTGCCAAAGTAAGGATGGCGCAATATGTCTGAACAGTTTCCTTTTTCAGATCCTATCCAGAAAAAAATAGCGGCGTGGATCCTTTCCACTGATGAGGAATTTCTTGATACGGCGGAGTCTATAACTCCAGAAATGTTTGACAACCCAGCGGTGTCTGACATCATGGTGATCGTCTATGCCTTCCATGGTAAATATAATCGCTTGCCAGACTTGGATGAGCTGACGACGGAGTTTGAAACATTTCTGGAGAGTAAGAAAAAGCTCCCTGTGGACGAGTACCTGACCGTCTATCAGGAAGTGACCAGCATGGTGGACTCTGCGGACTTTTCATATGTTAAAGATAAGGCGGTAGAATTTGCGCGGTATCAGGGCATCAAAGCGGCTATGGCTGAAAGCGCTGACATCATTCGCAAGAAAAAGAATTACAACGATATCCTGGAAAAGGTACGCGTGGCCCTGGCCATCGGAGAAAACAGTAAAGACCTTGGGACGCTATATTATGAGGACTTGGAAAAGCGCCTAGAGGACAGGCGCAGCGGCATCACGCGTGCCCAGTTGGCTATCAGCACAGGCATTCAGCATTTGGATTACATATTAGGCGGCGGGCTAGCTCCAGGTGAATTGGGCGTTATCCTTGGCTTTGCTAAAAAAGGTAAGACCACATTGTCGGTGAACCTGGGTGCCAACGCCGTATGGAATCAGAAAAATGTAGCCCACTATATTATGGAAGGCACACCAACCGACATCACCGACAATTATGATTGTCTCATATCTGGTATCCCCAGAGACCAGCTTAGGGCGCACGAGGATGAAGTGCGCGAAAGAGTTGAGGCCCATCGTGCCGACGCGGCTAACGGGCGCTTGGTCATTAAGCATTTCCCAGCGCTGACGTGTAACACGCTGGCGATTGAAAACCACTTAGCTCGCATGCGGGCAAGGGAAAAGTTTATTCCAGCTTTGGTCATTGTTGATTATCTGACGCTGATGATCACTAATGGAAGATGGGTGTCGCGACCAGGAGAGCGCTATGAAGTGCTTGGTCAAATATGCAAAGAGCTGATCTCCTTGGCTCAGCGCTATCACGTTCCCGTCTGGCTGCTCCATCAAGCTACTCGTGGTGCAAAGAAAAAGCACACTGTTGATCTGGATGATTCAGCGGATTCCCTTGAGCCGATGCGTGACGCAGATATGATCCTGACGTTGAATCAGGATATCGAAGAGGCCAAGGTAAAAAAGCTAAGAATATTCTTGGCCGGTGGGCGCAAGGCTAAGGATCGTCGTACTGCGCATGTTATCATTGAAAGGGAATTGTGCCATATCATCGGCGAGCGCGTTTCTGACGAGGACGCAATCGCCGCAGATGTTGAAGCCACTCCAGATCCAGAGGTGAAATAATGAAGTATCAGGAATTCAAACCCATCGCTGACGGGCTGCTCAAAAACTGCGCAGATATGCTGGTGGATAAAGGCGGGCGCTATAATGCCATCAACTCCGATTTCTTGGACTCGTTCAAGCGTGACGCTGAAATATGCAAGCTGCTGAAGCTGAACATGGATATTCCAGCGCATAGGGCGCTTTACGAGATCATCAAAAAGACGAGTCGCCTTATATCTCTGAGTAATTGCAAGCGTGATGTCGGTGCTGATGTGCGCGACTCAGTTATTGATATCATCAATTTTGCGGTTCTATATTATGCGCTGGACATCGATGCGCAAATAGAAAAGGAGAAGCTGTGAGAAAGGGAAGTCACCACAGCAAAGAGGCCAAGATTAAAATAAGTCTGATTACTGCTGGTGCAAATAATCCTTTCTATGGCAGAAAACACAGCAAGAATACACGAGCAAAGATGAGTCTTGCAAAACTTGGTAATGTGAATGCACACGGTAATCTCGGTAAGCAGCATAGTGAAGAAACAATTGCAAAACAGAGTTTAGCTCAGATACGACGTTTTGTAGATCCTGTGAATCATCCTAGCTGGCTGGGCGGCAAGAGCTCTGAAAAATATGGTACAAGATGGACGCCTGAATTGCGAGAGCAAATTCGTGATCGTGACGGTCATATATGTCAGCTTTGTAACACTAAAGAGGGAAAAAGAAGACATCCTGTTCATCATATTGATTACAATAAAAAGCATAATTGGTCTAATAATTTGATAGAGCTTTGTACTGGTTGTAATATTAAAGTTAATTCAAATAGAAAACGCTGGAAGGAATATTTCAGATGGATTATAGTCGGAGAGTATTTTTCTCCAGCGATTCTTTTGCAAGGAGAAGTGTGATGAAGATTATACTTGGTAATGGGTTGAGTGCTAAAATTTTTCAGTTTTACAATCCAGAGTACACCAGAATTGCTCCAGCGGCGGGCGCGCAGTCGGACGTGGCTAGCTTTCAACACAGCCTTATCCTGCCTAAGTGTAAGGCGTGCGACGAGTTCCTGGCTGACCTGGATATAAGCTCGTCGCAGTTGGACATCACCATCGGATATTTCAAGGACGGAAAATATAATCAGGGTGAACCACCTGATGATGTAAAGCGTGACCTGATGAAGAAAAAGCTCAGCGGCCATGAGCGGCCACCGTCTTTATTCCCTGCTGAGGACATCCTTGCCGGCCCATACGTGAGCGGTGATCGCGGCCTTATGCACACATATCATCTTAGTGCCAAAACACTGCTGGATTTGCTTCACTATAGGCTGGCTGAGAAAAGAGTGATTAACAGAAAGGTTGTCTCCATATCTGAAAAGCAGATTGTTCTGGATAATGATAAGGCGCTGGAATACAGCCATCTGGTGAGTACGATTCCTGCGAATGTATTCTGGAAGATTTATGAAGGCCCACACGCCGAGCATAAGGTGCTGATGTCGTTTCCACTTTATACGGGCACGATGTCAGATGACCAGTGGCTAGGATGTGGCTATCCGGAGCTGCCCGAAGAGTCCATGGTATATTTCCCTGAGGAGAAATTTGGCTTTGATCGAGTGCGGCGTTCCAAGGTGCTACAAGGAGACGTCATCGCCATTGAAGGTTCTTTGCCTTTTCAGGATTCCATTATTATGCCTGGAGCTCGGATTCTGCGCAGCCATGAAAACATAGCTCCACCCAACGTGATGTTCCTCGGGCGCTATGGCGAGTGGAATCCTGACATCACGATGAAGGCAGTTATTCAGCGCAGCTCCAATAAATTTTTTATGGAGAGCATATTCAGCGATCAGAAAGCGTTCAACAGGAAGTTTGTTAGCTATGCGCCAGATTTAGAGGCCGTCCAACGGGCGGCTAAAAACTACGTTCTCCATCTATTCAGCGAGAGCAATGACTTCCTGGACACCATCAACTGGAAGTTCGGCAGCAAGCCTGGTGCGGTAAAGCTGGACAGGGAAAGGATCCTTGAGGAGCTGACGGATATCTTCAAGTTCCTACTTTCAATATATCTGCTGTTTGGTTTTGATACAGCGGACTTTGAAAAAATGTATTGGGAAAAATCTGCTAAGGTCGTGGAGAAGTACAAATGAATGATGTGATTGTGGTTAATCCTGATGAGGACGAGGAAAAGATTCTGGATGTGACGATCGCGATGGCGGTCAAATTTCAGGATCATTTCCCAGAGTCTAAGGTTTATGTCGTCAACGACATTGATGGCGAGGATCACGTTTATGCGCAGGACGAGCATGGCAAGCCCATGTTCGATCTGCTGACTAGCATGGCACGCAAGTTTGTTTTTCTGTGGTACTATATCCACCCGCGTAAGGGCTATGAAATGGTGGATCAGATGCGCCAGCTAGCGCTGCTATATGACGTGGACTATGTGGTGAAATATCCCAACATCCCGGTCAAGCCTGGATTCCCCACCATTGTCAGATATGGCAAACACCCTGCCGGTAATCCAGTTAAGCTGAAAGAGTTTATCGTGAAGCTGGGCAATCCACAGCTGGAAGAGAAAATATATGATGCTGAAACACTCAGCACGTATCGCAATTACGACTGGCATCAGGACAAAAAGAATCTGACGCGCATTCGGAAGAAAGCCATATCTATGATGGAAGAGTTCCTGCACAAAAAGAATCCTAAGAAAATTGCCAACGTGCGAGGATATGTTCTTTACGCGGGCTGCGCCTATCACTGGTATAATCCTGGTCTAGGCTTTGGCATGCGTGATATCGACGTCAATGCATTTTTCTCGCCTAAGTGGTACACAAACAGCCGCTGCGCTTTTACGCGCCATTGTGAAATTGAGCAGCTAGGGCGGTCGCCATATTTCGCGGGTGGCACGCGGTGGCTGGATCTGATGTGGAATACCTTTCACAAAGAGACGGGCAATTTTGCAAAAGACGTTTGCAACTACATGCAGGAAATGCGCATGAAGTCGGATCGCTGGGCCACAATGAGCCAGCGACCTATGATCGACCTGGCCACAAAAAAGGTCATATATGTTCCTACCTGGCTGAAGAAAATGGAACAGCAAAAATCCAAGGAGAACCAATCATGATTTCGACAAAAGGACTTCTGCCCGCTGATGTTCTGGCCGCACTGTATAACGCATCGCATGTCCAGGGGATGGGCTTTCTGCAGGCTCGTCCTGGGGATATGACCAGGGAACAGGCCGCTGAGCTGCTGGAAGGGAAACAAACTCTGCCTGATTATCCTGGCATGGGGCCAAGCAAAAAATTCGATTATCTGTACGGACGAGTCATGAAAGTCAATCTCGAAAATCCTGATCAGTTTGAGGAGTGGGGATATGATCGGGATCTGGGCCAGGGTGCTGCAGCCAGAGTCGTTGCCAAGCTTTACGAGCAGCAGGAGCTCAAAAAAAAGGCTCTCGCATGAAGGCTAGTAAAGCGCCTTGGAGCATCCAGGTTGAGCTGACAGAGGGCTGCTCGCGGCGGTGTAGCTACTGTGGCATAAATGGAATCAGAGGCACGCGTCCTGATTTCAAATATATGACTCCAGCCACTGCCCAGAAAATTGCTGAGAGCATAGCGGCGGCGGGCTGGAATAGCAGGATTGAATTTAATATGCACGGCGAGCCTAGCCTGAATCCTGACAAGGACGAGATCGTCTCCATATTCAGGGCGGCGTTGCCCAAGGCCAGCATGCTCATGCTGACCAACGGTCACGGCTTTGTGAAGGACGCCGCTGCGCAGATCAACGCTATATTCCAAGCAGGCCTGAACACGATTGGCATGAGCGACTATCGTCATGCCGGCAGCACGACTGTGGCTGATGTCCTGGATCAGGTTCTGGCTGGCGAGACAGCTATTGATGTGCGTTTATATCCTGATGAAAAAATAGCTAATCCTCATAAGCGGCGCAGGCCGAATGATCACACTCTTGTCATCATCGACGATATCACTAAGGCTAAGCGCGGCACCCATTCATATCTGTCCAACCATTGCGGCTGCGGAGCTCCACCCAATGAAAAAATGGCTGGCAAGCGGTGTGTGCTTCCTTTCAGAGAGCTGTCTATACGCTGGGACGGAAATGTGGCCATTTGTTGCAATGATTTCAGAGGTGTGCTAAAAATAGGCAACGTGGCCAAAGAGGGCGTACAAAAGATCTGGGACTCACCCATATTCGCGGCGGCGCGGCGCAAGCTCTATTGGGGCCAGCGTGACATATCTGTCTGTAAAGGCTGTGACGCTAAGCAGCCGCGCATAGGTCTTGTTCAGCGGACGCGCAAGCCGCTGCCTGGCGACGACAAGATATTGCGACTGGCTTCAAGGGGAAAACCTTATACTGCAGCCGTCAAATTGTCGTGGGAACGATAGGATGTTTCCCATTTACTTTGTCTTTCGTTTGGGCTATAATATGACCATAGGAGAACACCATGAGTAAGACCGCACAGGTCATTCTTTTCAATTTTACGCCGGAGCCTTTGAGGACAATGCTGTTCGCTTTTAAGAACATGCACGGTCAAGTTTCTGATGATCCGCTGTTTATGGGCCATGTCAGTCGGCAGCTGGAAAATGATTTTGTCGAGTACATGGCTGCCGAGCCGCTGACGGGCGGCGTGCAGGAATTCATCCTGACCAACTGGCTGTTCAGAAATGTGAGTCGTGCCTTTCAGCAGCAGCTCACGCGTCACCGCACCGCCGCATATTCCATCCAGAGTTTGCGCGTGGTGAGCAAGGAAGGCTTTGCTACGGCGGGTGACTACCATACGCCTCCCGACGTTATAGATCCTATGGCCTATGAGCAATCCATGCTCAAGGTCGAAGACATCTACAATCATCTTATTCAGCGTGGTGAAAAGGTGCAAGTGGCACGCGGCCTTTTACCGCTGAATATCCATTCACCCATTACGATGGCAATCAACTTCCGCAATCTCTCGACATTTTTATCCTCGCGCCTTTGTCTGATGGCTCAGGGAGAAATTCGAGAAGTCAGTGCTCTGATGATTGAGGAAGTGTGCCTGAAAATGGGTGACGTATTCAGGCCCATGTTCAAAAAGCCGTGCGAGCATATCGGCTTTTGTCCTCACGCCGAGGGCTGCGGCTTTAAGCCTAAGCTGGAAACGGTGGAAGGCAAATATGTCCAGAGCATCAAAGATTTCGTGAAGAGCTGATCATGAGAGATCAGTTCTGTGTGGAATTAGTCTGGAATAGAGAATTCAACTGGGCTCACTTTAAGGTCACAGATACGCTAGAGTCTGCAGTAGAAGCTGCAATATCTATTCGTGATTCTGGGGACGGTGCAAGAGTCAAAAAGGTGAGAGTTGTTAGCTCCACGACAGGAGCTGTGCTTTGGGAAAACGGAAGATATCTGTAAAGGAGAAATGATTATGATCATGAAAGAAGTGAAACTCTTCAAGCGGATCGGAGAAGAAAAGGAGAACTCTGCGTGGTGGAAACAGCTGCCTGAGCGTTACAAGCTGATGCCAGGAATGCTGGGTTTTTATTGTCCAGAAGAGAAAGCGCCAAATCACGTTCCTGTGACACTAAAGCGCCTGAATGGTTCTCTGCTGGGCGTCGCTATGGCTTTCCTTGAGAAAGACTGCAAGGCGAGAAATGTTTGGGTGCTCAGAGTATTTCGAAATGAGGACGAAAATTTCTGGCACGCATGCAGATGTGTGCTTGAAGAGCACGGCAATTTCGACGTCAAGCCGGAATGGCCCATTGAAGCTCTGTTGAGATTCTGACCTATGGAAATAGAAGCGGCAGTGAATAGGCTGGTGAATAGAGAGGTGCGACAATCTGCTGAGTGGCGCGATGATACCACTCCAGAATTTAAGCGCTTGCCAGGGATAAGGGCGTTTATTGAAAATGTGGGAGACGGCATCGTCACTGTGCGACTAGCCTATTGGCAGACTCGTCGGACATTTGGCAGGATTGTCGTGGAAAGAGATCCTGACTATGATGATCTCTGGATCGCTAAGATTCCCATTAGTGATACGGCGCTTTGGTGGCAGGCCTGTGCTGCTATTGAGTCAATCACTAAAATAAACGTGAAGAGAGAAGAGCCCATCAAATTTGAATTGGTATGGTGATGCATGAAGCCTGTTAGCGCTTTCCATTTCCATTCAGAGTTCTCGATTCAAGATTCCATCATTCGCATTGATCAGCTTGATGCTGTGATCAAGGGATATGGCATTAAGGACATAGCCTTAACTGATCATGGAACGGTGGATGGAGCTATTCAGTTTTATCAGACCGTTAAAAAGGCAGGCGCAAATCCCATTTTGGGTTGCGAGTTTTATGTCGTTGATGATTTGGCTGACCGCAGCGATAAGCGGCGCTGGCATGCTGTGCTGCTGGCCAAAAATAGCAACGGCTTTAGCTCCATCATGCGTGCCTTAACAAAGGCCAATACAGAAGGCTTTTATATCCGTCCGCGTATTGACTGGAAATATCTCTTGAGCGAGATACAGGACTGTGTATATTTGACGGCTTGCACAGAGGGTGTGCTGGCTCATCCAAATATGGGTGACCTGGTTCCGCAGATCATGGATAAATTTGGTGACGACTTTTATTGGGAAGCTCCAATGCTCAAGAACTATCTTCCCCAGAGGGAGTATAGTCAACTGCTCAGAGATATGCAGGAGCTGATGGGTGGTAAGATCATATTCACTGGTGATGTCCATTATATAAAGCCAGAGGACTGGCAAGCGCGTGAGGTCATAAGGCGCTTGAGCTTCAACCAGAAGATGCTACCTAACGAGCCCGCGCCCGCAGATATGGCTGATCTGCATCTTAAAACATATGAGGAAATGGTGGTCTGTGCGCAGGAGCTTGGGTTCAAGAACTCAGAGCTGATGATGGCAGAGATCTGGGATGAGGTGGCGGCTAAGTGCACATGGGAATTTAAGGCGGGCAAGGTCAGTGTGCCGCTAGCCTATGAGGAAGCGCGTGAAGATCCTGGCGCATATTTGCGTGAGCAGTGTTTCAACGTCATAGAGAATGTTGAGTCCCTGGGTACAGAGGAAGTGGTAGAGCGCTGTGAATATGAATTGGGAGAGATCATCAAGCTAGGCTTTGCGGAATATTTTCTGCTTGTTCAGGAAATGGTTCTGTGGGCTAAACACAATGGCTGTATGGTGGGTCCTGGACGCGGCTCTGTGGGTGGAAGTCTGGTGGCATATTTGCTGGGCATCACCGACGTGAATCCACTCGAGTATGGGCTGATGTTTGAGCGCTTCATTTCCCCAGAGCGTCACGATCTGCCAGATATCGATTTGGATTTTGAGGATGCTGAGCGCGACCGTGTTATTCAGCACATGCGTGACAAATATGGTGAGCGTTCTGTGACGGCTGTGAGCACCTTTTCCACGATGAAGGGGCGCGGCGTAGTGCGTGACGTGTCACGAGTGTTCTCGGTGCCGCTGGTTGAGGTGGATCAAATAGCCAAACAGATTCTGGTCAGGTCAGGCGGCGATGCGCGAGCTGACTTTTCTGTTGAGGACACAGTGGCACTGTTCGAAAATGCTAAGGAGTTTAATAAGAAATATCCCTATGTTATCCAGATCTGCAAAAAGATCGAAGGTAACATTAAGACTAAAGGTGTTCACGCGGCGGGTCTGGTTGTGGATGTCGAGGACTTATATTCAGGCCACAAATGTGTTGTGGTGAAAACCAAGTCTGGCGATTTAGCGGTCAACTGGGACAAGCATGATATTGAATTTGCCGGCGTAATGAAGATAGACGCTCTGGGTCTGAAGACGCTGAATATCCTGCGCCTAGCTAAAGAGGAGATAAAGCGCCGTCACAATGTGGTCGCTGATTATTCAACGCTGCCGCTGGATGACCCAAAAGTGCTTGAGGCTTTTACAAAGGCTGATACGGCGGGCATATTTCAGTTTGGCTCAGCGGGCATGATTCAGTATATCCGCAACTTTAAGCCTAAAAATTTCAACGAGCTCGTGCAGGTGAATTCATTATTTAGACCTGGCACGCTGCGCAGCGGTATGGCTAGCAAATTCATTCTTTATAAAGACGGCGTGGAAAAGCCAACTTATATCAATGCTCAGATGAAAGAGCTGCTGGGCGAGACATATGGCATCGTTCTTTATCAAGAGCAGATGATGAGGATTCTGAATAAGCTTTCTGGCATCCCCTGGCGCACGGTGGATGTCATCAGAAAGGTAGTTTCTAAATCTGAGGGCCAGGATAAGTTTGAGACATTCAGAAAAGACTGGCTGGCGGGCGTTCAAAAGCTTGGAACCATGTCGGTGGCTGATGCCCAGAAGGTTTTTACGCTGATGAAATTCTTCGGATGCCTGACTGGTGATACAAAAATATACAGGTGTGCTTCTAATCAGCACAAAGATTCCGAGATGACTATTGAGGAGGCGTATAAGTATCAGGATAATTATAATTTCAAGCGTCGTGGCTTGAAAATTCTATCGATGCATGATGATGGATTTGTCCGTTACAATACGATAAAGAGAGTATGGAAGACAGGGATGAAGCCTGTATATCTGATAAGGACAGCCGGTAACAAAACAGTTCGCGCTAGCGCTGAGCACCATTTTATGGTTGGTGGAGAGTGGAAGACAGTTTCTGAGATCAGTGTCGGTGACAGAATCAGAGTCAGCGATCTGAAATTGCCGAAGAAATTACACGGAGAAGGATATGGCTCGGGGTCCTTTGGCCAGACTTGTCCTAGATTCAGAAAAGGCGAGGGTCCGACTAATGAGGAAAAAGCGCGTCGTGAGCATCTTGTGGATCAGTATGGTGGTCGCTGCCAGGTCTGTGGCTCCGGGAGTTTTCCTGAAATGCATCATATCAATGGCGACACGACCGACAATTCCGAGGACAACACGATGCTTCTTTGCAGAAAGCATCACAGAGCGTACACTGACAGCGCTTTGTTCAGGCGCTATCGTGTAGGATATTTCACTCAGGATGAGGAGATTGTGGAGAAGAAGTTTATAGGCGAGAGAGAGACCTATGATATGGAGATGGAAGAAGAGCCTGCAAATTTCATCGCGAACAATTTTGTCAGCCATAATTCATATGGCTTCAATAAGTCTCACTCGGTTGAATATACGATGCTGGGATATTGGACGATGTGGTTAAAGGTATATTATCCCACAGAGTTTTTCCATGCTACTCTGGTACGAGCCTCGGACGATGACATCGTGCCACTGTTGTCTGATGCTCAGCGTCATGGCATGAAGATCAAATCTCCCGACATTAACTGCTCGGGATATTCATGGACGATTGAAGATACAGGCGTGCTGCGCGGCGGCTTTGATATCATCAAAGGTATCAGTACCAACTCCGCCCTGGAGCTGGTAAAGGCGCGGGAGGCGCACGGCGGTAAATTTGAGGACATATTTGACTTTGCGGCCAATATTCCTAGGCGCTTGATCAACATCGGAAAGATCAGAGTCCTGCTGCGCTCCAAGGCTCTGGATTCAATCATATCTGAAGAGGATCGCAAAAAGCTTGTTCTGCATCTTGAGACTAAGAAAAAGTTTCCCACCAGCGAGAAGCAATATAAGGATATTGACGCTTCTGCATATGTCGAGACAGACGTGCTAGCCTATGAAATGCCAGAGGAATATCTCACCCAGAATAAGGCTCTTGTGGAGCTGCTGAGCAGACACTTCCGCGTGAAGAAGCTTTCATATCTGTCCGGCCGAGAGAACGAGGCCATACCGGAATACTCTTATCACATTGGCAAATATGATGAGATCAAGTTTGGATTCAGGCAAAAGGTGGAACAGTCGCACGGCACGGGCAGTGATGTGGATGTTAAAGGATATGCGTCAGACCTGGGCGGCTGCTATGGCATATTTAGAGACGACACTTCTCTGACCTATTCAACGGTGACTGGCAAGCTATATCATTCAGAGCTAAAGGGCGAGATTGAAGAAATTGCTAGCCGTATGATCATCATGCGTGCCAATAAGCCAGCCAAAACGTCAAACATATTCATGGATCGATTCCAATTTATGGATTACATTAAAAAGGGCGATCTGGGAATGCTTGATTACAGAGGCATAGTGCCGTATGTTGACACACGCCGTGAGGCCATAAATCTGGCCGCTGATATTCAGAAGTGCGAGCTTTGCCCAGCGTACAAGATATGCAAAAGACCAACACCCTTTTCAGCGGGCATATTCCAGACCATGATTATTGGTGAAGCTCCAGGCGCTGATGAGGACGCTTCTGGTCTTCCATTTGTAGGCAAGGCGGGTAGGACGCTCTGGGGCTCTCTGGATAAGCATGGACTGAGCAGAGATCTTTTCTGGGTGACCAACGTTCTGAAATGTAGACCCAAGGATAATAAGATTGTTGATCTGCGCGTTCCTGCGTTTTGCAGTGCTCAGTGGCTCAGGAAAGAAATAGCGGTGCAAAAGCCAAGGCTGATATTGTCGCTTGGCAAAACAGCGCTTCATTGGGTCACAGGTGACAATAAGGCTAGCATTATGGATCGTAACGGCACGGCTGAATGGAGTGAGTCGCTGGGTGCGTGGCTGGTCTATTGTATCCACCCTTCAATGGTTAGCTATGATGCTAGTCATAGGGCCGAGTTGGACGCGGCGGTGAAGGTGTTTTCAGATATGTTTTTGCGCATTATTCCGGTTGAATAAAAGCTGGGGAACAGTATAATAGAGGTGCGAAATGAGAGAATTACAAGGGGAGAACGTGGAAAAAGAGAACGGCGGCTCTACTCCTAGCCTTAATGACCTGGTTGCGATGCGGAGCTTTGGCATGACGCGTGATGAGGCCATTGCAAAGCTTATGTGCATTCACTGCAAAAAAAGAATGACCCCAGACCAGGTTCCCACTGCTCTAGACAAAAAAAGATGGTACATATTTGCGATGTGCCCTGTTTGTCTGTCGGAGGTTTTCAAAAGACATCCTTTTGTCGAGGAGATCATTAAGCAGCTTGAAGCGCTTGATGCGGAGAAGGATAAAATAAAATCAAGGAGTGAAGAATGGAAAAGCTCGGACCGCTGACTCTCATCATCTCAGAGGAACAGACCGTCAATCTGGATTATGAGGACGAATTAAAATTATCAGAGGAGGAGATCAACAATGAGCTAAGGGACCAGCCGTCTCTTTACGCTTATTATGCGGTGCTCGGAGAAATGGCCGAGGCCGCACTGGCGGAGGCAAAACTCCAGCTGGACACAACGACAGCTTCCCTGGATGGGAAATATCGTGAGCAGCTGGCATCGATGGGCAAGGTCACTGAAAATTTGGTGGCCAACAGTGTCAAGGTTGACGAGGACTATATCGCGGCAGTTCTCAGAGTGAATGTGGCGCGTAAAAATGTGGGATTGCTAGGCGCTATTAAAGAGGCGTTTCGTCACCGCAAGGATATGCTGGTGACGCTTGCATCGAACATGCGCATCCAAGCTGACTCCACACTTTATATCCGCAAGCCGAATTCCGAGAATGAGCCAGAGATGGGTCCGGGCCGTAACACGTCAAAGGCATAAAGGAGAAATATATGCCAAAGTATTTTGATCGACCGGACGAAGAACAGGACGGCAAGGCGCTGGCCGACGAGGACAAGCGCAAATCGAAATATGCCAAGATGTTCTGGAAGCCGCAGAAGGAAGTCGAAAATCTGATCCGCGTGCTGCCGCGCAAGGCTGGTAGCAAGGCCAGCTGGCATATGCGCTATGGTCGTCATTTCATCAATCATGGTTTCCTTCCGGACGGGCGCAAGGACATTGAGAGCTATGTGTGTATGCAGGAGACCTATGGCCAGCCGTGCCCTGGTTGCGAAGAGTTCTCCGAGCTGATCAAGACCAATAAAGTTAAGGCGCGTCTGTATCAGGTCAAGCGATACGGCGTCTTCAACGTCATCGATCGCCAGCTCTATCAGCAGTATTTGGAAGGCACCGCGCCGTTCCCCGAAGTGAAACTGTACGAGGCTCCCATCAAGTCGGTTTGGGAGTGGATCGTGCGGCTGGTGAAAACCAAGGGTCGCATGTCCAACATTTTCGACACCTTCAACGAGGACGGCACTGTCAAGGCTCCGGGCCGGGATATCATTCTGGTTTTCAATCCTCTGCTGGATCCGAGCAGAATGTATCAGCTCCAGGTCACCGATCCGACGCCGCTGGGCACCAAGGAGCATATCGCTAAGTGGGCCAAACAGATCACCGAGCTCATTCCCGAGAACATTGAGATGTATGCGCCCATCGATTATGACGTGGCGCACACCAAAACCTTTGGCACGCTGGATGAACGCACTGAGCTGAGAAAGGCTCTGCGTGATCTGGCTGAGGCCGAGGGCGCGGAGCCCGAAGAAGAAAAGCCTGCTCCTCCCAAAGCGCGGCCTATCCCTGGACGCAAGCCTGCCGCAGCGGAGCCCGAAGAGCCCGTTGAGGAAGAGGACGAGCCCGTTGAGGAAGAGGAAGTGTCCACCGAGCCTCCCGCCGAAGACACGCCTGAGGAAGAGGCTCCCGAGGCCGAGGAAGCTGCTCCCGAAGAGGAAGAGGAAGCTCCTGCGCCCAAAGTCAGCAAAGCGACTATCAAGGCGGCGGTGAAGCCTGTGCCTGCGGTTGTGCCCAAAGCGGCTGCTCCTGCACCCAAAGCGTCGGCGCTTTCCAACACCAAGGATGCTGTGCGTGCTCGCATCGAAGCGATTCGCGCTAAGCATGCCAAAAAGGACTAAATAACTTGAAGCAAGTCAGGACGGCGAATCTCCCCAAGCTCCTAGCTAGCAAGCTGGGTGTGATAGATCTATCTGGTCGTATGGAAGAGGCAGTTGGCTACAGAGTGTCAACAGGAAATATCGCTATGGATATGGTCACAGGCGGAGGCATACCAGCACGCCGATTGACCGAAATATTCGGTGATTTCTCCAGCGGAAAAAGTCGCATTGCCTGCCACATACTCGCCGAGACACAAAAGGCTGGGGGGATCGCCGTCCTGATTGATGTGGAGCGCAGCTTAGACACAGGGCTGGCTACACTGACTGGTCTGGATATGAGCACTTTGATTTATCCCGATCCAAATAAAAAGCTAAAAAGCATTGAGGACGTTTTTACTGTGATGATGGATGCTGTGGGAGGCATACGCGCATATGCACCAGACGCTTTGCTGACCATCGTGTGGGACTCGGTGGCAGCTACACCAGGACTGGAAGATCTGGAAAATGAGCTTGGCATGAACACAGCGGCCATGCGCAGAGCCAAGGTTATATCTGATGGCCTGAAAAAACTCATGTCAGAGGTATATCGCCACAACATCGTGCTGGTGTTCATCAACCAGTTGCGAGATAAGATGAATGTTATGTATGGCGAGAAGTCGACAACGGTCGGCGGGCGGGCACTGAAATTTACGTCGTCTGTTCGTATCCACTGCACTGTCACGCACAAACTGAAGAATAAGAAAACAGATGAGGTGAATGGCTTTGAAGGGATGTTCGTTGTTGAAAAATGCAAGGTCGGGCCACCGTTTGGCAAGGTGAATTTTATCATGCCGGTGGACGAGCCCATAGACAAATATAGCGGCTTGCTAGATTACTTTGTGAGACACAGTATCGTTCACAAGGAAGGCGCTGAATATAACTTTGCTGATTCCAAGAGAGTTTTCTTGGAGAAAGATTTCCCAGCGACTTATGAGAAATGGGTAGTAAAGGAGAAGTGATGAGGCTTGTTCTGATCCTGGACGGCAATAATCTAGGCTTTCGCGCTTTTGGAATGGCTCCAATGGAATTTGAAGGCCAGCGTACAGAAGTCATGAAAATATCGCTGACCATGGTCAGATCATATTTGGAGAAGTTTCATCCCGACAGCCTGATCATCACTTGGGACGGCGGGCGTGACGCTTCACGATTGGCTTTATATCCTGATTACAAAAAAAAGAAAAAGGCTCGCGAGCTGACTGAGGTTGAAAAAACCGAGAAGGAATGTTTCTTCGAACAGCTGCGCTGCACCAAAAAGGTATTTGAGGCGATGGGGCTGAAACAGTATAAGCTGCGCGGGCGTGAGGCTGATGACGTCATTTATACACTTTGCAGCTATTATCAACATCCCATCCGTGGATGGGATGTTGAGGTGATTAGCACCGATCAGGATATGTACCAGCTGATTGGCCTATACCCAAACACCAGAGTGTGGAGCCCAATAAAAAAAGCTGAATATGACTCAGCGCGGGTGCTCAAGGAGTTTGGTGTTGAGGCCAACGAGTATTTATATTACAAGGCCATGGTTGGTGACGGCTCGGACAATCTTCCTGGGGTGCGCGGTGTTGGGCCAGTAGCAGCGCGGCGGCTAGTCAGAACATTTCTGCGCGGAGCGGTGCCCAGCGAAAGCGACATGAAAATTCTGGATCGCATGGAAGAGCAGCTTCCGCTTATGTTACAGCTTATGGAGTTTCGTTATATCCCGCGTGATGAGATGCAGGCTGGCGCTAGCGGCGGCGGCTTTAATGAGGACGAGCTGACAACGGGCGTGATTGAGGTGTGCCAGAAATATGGCTTTGACCAGATCATGGAGAATCTGGCTATATTTCTGACGCCTTTTGAGCAGTTGATAAAGATGGAAAGGGAGCTGATAAAAAGAGGAAGGGAGATAGTATGAGAGCCATATTTTTTTCAGACCTTCACGGGCACAACTTTGAAGAGTTTGCCACGATAGATGATGAGGTCAATTCTCGACTGGATGAACAGCTCCAGACATTTGACGCTCTGGAAAGTGACATCAGGAAACACCAGGCTGACTGTGTCGTGTTTGCTGGCGACGTTTTCCATTTGAAAAATTTCGTTGACTCGCAGGTTATATATCTGATCGCTGATAAGTTTGCCATCCTTTCTGGTCTGGCCAAGCTCATCATCGTGCCAGGCAATCACGACTATAAAGGCTGGAGCAAGAATTCATTTTTGCTTTGGATGTTTCGTGATCTTCTTGAAGAGGTGACGATAGTTGATATGCCAGGATCTCCAGCGCTGGTGCGTGACGGCTGGACTATCAAATGTTATCCCTTTGCCAGGAACGTTGAAGAGACCAATGCCATTATATCAGTTATTCCAGACATGCGTGGAAGTGCAAAGACCATTGGTGTGTTTCACAATGATATATATGGAATGAAGTACAGTGGCATCGTGGCCAAGCGCGGGCTAGCGGCCGAGCAAATAGGAGCGAAATTTGACTGGTGTTTTGTGGGTCATTTTCACGGCGCAAATAAAGTGTTAAGAAATGTCATCAGCATTGGCAGTCCCACGATGCAGAATTTCGGTGAAGAGGGACAGAAAAAAGGCTGGTGGCTTTTGGACACCGACAAAAATACTGTTCAGTTTCTGGAGAACACCAAGTCGCCACAGTTTATAACTCTTGACATAGATGAAAATATGCGAGTGCCTGATCTCAATGGTGGACGGGCAGACGTGGACTATTTCAGGATCAGGGTGGCTGGCAATAAAATTCCTGATTGGGTGAATACGATTAAGTGGAAACGAGTGTCGCTCATATCTAGCAAGGCAGCAAAGGTGCGTGCTCAGCTAGTGGCGGGCGACTCGCGCGAGCAGGTGGTTAAGAAATATATTGAGGCTCGCAATGAGGGACTGGATGCAGAGCGGCTTTATAAGGTAGGAATGGAGTTCTTAAAATGAGAGTCAAAACTATCAGTGCCACCAATTTTATGTCCTTTGCGGCTTTGGATTACAACTTCCCAGAGTCAGGATTATTTTTCGTCGGAGGTGAGGTGAACGGCTCGCCTAACGTCAGCAATGGTGCTGGCAAGTCTGCCATATTTGAAGCACTCAGTTGGGGTCTGTATGGCAAAACTGTTAGAGAAGTCAAAAAGCTCGTAAGGCGCGGATCTAGCGGCGCAGGAGTTATTATCATATTCAGCGACGACCACGATCACGAGTGTGAAGTCGTTCGCACGCGTGATGTCAAAAATATGCCTCTGCTGACGCTGACGGTCGATGGCGACGACATGACGCAGGGCTCAGCCGCTGCCACCCAGGAAATGCTGGACAAGTACATCGGGATGAGCTGGTTGCTGTTTTCTACGGCGGTCATATTTGGTGAAAAGGCTCAGCGCTTTATTGAAGCTTCCGAAGCTGATAAGAAAAAGGTATTCGACGAGATCCTGATGCTTCAGCAATATCTGGAAGCTCAGCGGGCGGTAAAGGATGAGATCAAAAGTATTGAGGCTGATATATCCCAGCATACAAACCAGCGTGCTAGCCAATCGTCCGCAGCGCTGGCTTTATTCAATGCGCTTCACGATAGTATCAATCCACAGCTCCTGCGCCTAGCCGCTGAGCGTGAGCAGGCGGTGGCTGGCATCCAGAAGGCTAAACAGGATATGGCTGGCTTGGAAATAAAGCAGGCTGATTTGAATGTTGAGCGGATGGAGCTGGAGCGTGAGCGTGCTGAATTGGTGGAACAGAGCTCCTCTATATTTGCGACCATGCGTGAAGTGGAGACAAAACGCAATGCGGCTATGACTGCTGTGGAGCGCGAGCTAGCTGTAAAAAGAACTGAGGCTCGTATTGCAGATGAGGCGATTCGTGTTTGCAATACATCCAAGAATGATGCGGAGCGGCTTGCTACGGGCGCTGTCTGTCCAACCTGTGGACAGAATGTTACAGAGCAATGCAAAGATGATCTTGTCAAACATTGGGTGGAGCTGGGACAGCATAGCATTAAAGAGTCTGCAGAGTTTAAGAAGAAAATAAATATACTTGCCCAGAAACTTGTGCAAGTCAGAGAACAATTTGATGGTGATGCTAAAGAGATCATGACCCTCAAGAACCATACAGATATGGCCGACCGCCGTGTGGCTGATAGGCTAGCTAAATTGCAAGCAGAGTCACGCAATACAGGAACGCTGATTGCAAATTTAAGAGCCCAGATAAGTGGTGTTGAGGAGTCCTTTGCCAAGCGCGAGCGTGGCTTGAAGGAAACTCAGGCCACCATGCAGAAGGATATAAAAGAGTACAATCGTCTTTGCGAGGCGTCGGACAAAGCGATCGCAGGGCTCAATGATAAGGTATTATATCTGCGCTTTTGGGAAGAGGGATTCTCCAATCGCGGCGTAAAGTCATTTCTGATTGATGAGGTGCTGCCACACTTGAACGGGCGGGCTAATTATTATCTTTCAGCGCTGATGGATGCCAAATCGACGATCATATTTGACACCGAGAGCATGACGGCTAAAGGCGAGGCGCGAGATAAGTTCTCTATCAAGCTCAACATCGACGGTGAGGAAGTGGAATATGCTTCCTTGTCTGCAGGGGAAAAGCGGCGCGTTGATGTGAGTATTCTGATGGCACTTCAGAGTCTTATATTTGAACGCTCTTCGGTGAACATCAATATCTCAGCGCTGGACGAGGTATTTGATTCGCTGGATCGTACAGGCATTGAGCGCGTTGTTGGACTATTAACGGAGGAGGCCGAAGAGAAGGCCATATATGTAATCTCGCATTTATCTGAATTTAAGGATTATTTCCAAAACGAGATAATTGCGAGAAAGGTGGATGGTATTTCAACCATTGAGGAGATGACATGAAAAAGACTGTAATCGCTTATTGGGCGGTTCTGCTGATGGCAGCTCTGATCGGTACGTTTGCTGCCATTTCTAACACGCATGAGCTTCGAGTTATGCGTGCGTCTAATCTGGATCGGGACGTTCGCATAGAGGCCAATGCGCGTCAGCTGCCTGCTGTGGCTAAATATATGCAGCTCGTGAACAGCTTGCAGGATTCCTCAAAGAACAAGCTGACGGCCTTTCAAATAACAGAAATGGCGCGTATCATCATCACCCAGTGTCAGCTGAATCAGAGCATTGAGCTGACGCCTTCGCTGGTGCTCAGCGTGATGGAGCGTGAGAGCAATTTTGAGCCTGCTATCATATCCACGGCCAAGTGTTATGGCATTATGCAGGTTCATCCTTTAACGGCTAGGCGTCACTTGCTGGAAATGGGATATGTTAATCCTACGAATGCGCTGCTGCTGGATCCTGTTATTTGCACAGAGGTTGGTATCAGAGTTCTGGTGGAGCTGCGCAAATACTGGATGAGCGAAGGGCTGGACTCTTGGCTCATCACGGTCAACAGTTATTTCTGGGGAACGAGTCCTGTTTGGGATCTTTTGAACAAAAGCAAAATGATGCCCAATTTGGAATATGGCAAGGGCGTTCTCGATCTTCAGCGCAGATATAAGGAGAAAGGAATTTGACGCCCGAAGAGGCTTTAGCGGCCATAGTGACAGAGCTGTCCAGAGCGGAGAGGCTTTTCCCTAGCTGGCCTATTGATCCTATTCATGCTGCTGCTATTGTGGCTGAGGAAAGTGGTGAGCTGACGCAAGCCGCGTTGGATTATTTTTATGGGCGACAGCTTGACGAGGAGCACATGAAACAGGAAGCTGTCCATACGGCGGCTATGGCATTACGATTTTTGCTAGGCTCCAAATATAGGACAGAAAAAGGGCGGCTATGAAAAGCATCATCACTTTGATCATAGCTATCGTGCTACTTGCAGCTGTGGTTATTGGTCTTGTCAAGGCTCTCGTTGAGATAAAAAGAGAAGGTAAAGAGAAATGAAATTCATTACTGGTATTGATCCTGGCTGGGGCGGCGGCATTGCTCTGATATCAGACGCTGCTGATGTTGCGGCTTCATACTCTTTTGCTGGGCAAACAGAAACGACCATCATAGATGAGGTCAATATCTGTGTATCGTCGGCAGACGTTTGCTACATCGAGAAGGTTCACTCCATGCCTAAGCAGGGTGTGGCCTCCTCATTCAAGTTCGGATGGATATACGGCCTGTTGCGCGCCCTGGTTGTTGGTAAGGTGCGGACAGTGGAAGTGACGCCGCAAGCCTGGCAGAAGGCGCTGGGGTGTTCTACCCATGGCGACAAAAACATATCTAAGGCGGCGGCGGAGCGGTTGTTCCCAAAGGAGCTTATCACCCACGGCAATGCGGACGCGTTGCTTATTTCCTATTATGGAAGTTTGATGGAAAGAGGAGCGAAGATCGATGTCAAAAAAGGTAAAGGTTAACGACGAGCTGATAGAAAAGGCTAAGGCCATATTTGGTAAGGACACATCTGTCCGACCCAACGGCAGCGGCCTAACACGCACAGAGCTGCGCGCCCTGGAGCGTAAAGGGCTCGTGGAAAAAATGCGCACCGCTGCTGGCAGAAAATGGGTGGATACCACCAGCGCTATGGCATGGCGATATTTCAGAAAGGGATTTTAAGGTTGAAAGCAGTTTCCATCTGTAGCTGCGGAAACGTGGTTCCGTGGTACAGAGCTGCTGTTTGTATCTCGTGTGGAAAGTTTATTTGTAAGGAATGTGAAATGGGTGGTTTTTGCAAGGAATGTGGAAAAGTAATTGACGATAAGATCGAGAAAGAGATTGAAGAGCTCGGAAAAGAGACCAATTGGTTTTAGGAGAATAAAATGGGCATTCCGCAAACTAAAGCGACGATAAAGAAGGATCACTTCCTAGCGGCGGTGGAACACTTGGTGGCCTATAGGATGCTGGCCAACGGTACGATAAAAGTTATTAAAAAGGAAAAGCGTGACGCCGTTCCTCAGATGATGCGGCTGCAAATTGAAGAGGCGTTCTGTGGCAACCTGCTTGAGAACATATTTGGTGTTCCTCCGGAGGTCGTGATGTCCATAACAAAGCGGCTTGCTGCGGATGAGAATTTTGCCAAAAATATGCAGGAGTTTGCTGATGCGGTGGCACCTAAAAGGTCACTGCTCGTTGTGCCTGGAGTGCAGCCGCGTCCAGGGCACAAGCTTATTATCACAGGTTAAATTTGGCCAGAGACAGTGAGAGAACGCTGTGGGTATTCAGATTGTCGCTTTTCATTGTCGCCGTGTTCTACTCCGGCTAATGTCCGAGCAATCTGTCTCTGGCTTTTCTTCTGAAATAAGCGTATAATATGAGCATGAATAAGGTTGTCGATATTGAGCAGCTGATTGAAGGCGGGCGCTGGGCGTCGGAGGATGAATATGTCATCCCTTGCCCATATTGTGAGGAATCCGCTGGCTCACACAGTCACTGCTATGTGAACGTAAAGAAGCGCCTCTTCAGTTGCAAAAAATGTAGTGAGGAAGGACTGCTTTCTGCCCTGCTGAAATTCATGGGGCTGGATGAAGCGGCTAACGCTATCAAATATCATCGTGCTCCACAGACTGCTACGGTTGAGGCCATAGCGCCTGTTCTGATTGACTGTAGCTTATTCCCAAAAATTGGTACGGTGGGATCAGTGATGGATGGGCTGGCCACACAATATCTGCTAAGGCGTGGATTCACTACAGAGGAAATAGAGCTCTATGATGTGCGCTTTGCGGAAAAGGCGCGGTATTATGGGCGAGTGATTTTCCCCATATATGAAGGCAGCGAAATTGTTTGTATCTCAGCGCGGTCGTTCATGCCAAACCTTGAGCCACGATATCTCTATCCCCACAAAGGTGAAACGGTGCATGTTGCGGCTGATGTCATATTCTGTACAGACACGCTGCTGGGAGAAGAGTACAAGGATGATATCGTGCTGGTTGAGGGCATCATTGATGCTATTTCATTGAGGCGCAAAACGTGTAAAGGTTTATGGCCTATGGCACTGCTGAGCAAGGCTATGAGTGAACGTCAATTTAATAAGCTGTCAAATCTCGGCAAGGATCGTACAATATGGATGATGCTGGATAAGGACGCAGCCAGAGAAAATGAGCTGATAGCGGCTAGGCTGCGGCGCAGCGGGTGGACGGTGATGATGTGTGCGTTGGACGCTAAGGATCCTGACGAGGCCACACAGGACCAAGTGGACAAGGCTTTTTTAACAGCTAAGCCGTACGACGAGGACTACGATCTCGACAGGAAAATAACTCGTGTATGACAAAAAGCTGATCACGCAGGCTTTCGAAAAGTATTGCGCCTCTGGGCGTAAAAAGGCTTTTTCAGATATGATCGAAAGCTGTGACGGCCTGATCAGGAAAATTGCTGGGAGATATAAAGCCTTTTCACCGTGGGTGGATGATCTCGTGCAGGAAGTGAAATTGGCCATGTTCGTTGGGCTGAAGAATCATAAGCAGCTGCGCAAGGAGCTGAGGAGCCCAACGACATTTTTATATTTTAGAGTGCATTTTTATCTTCACACCGCAGTGCTGCGCTGTGCCAGAGCATATCAAATTCCTATGGTGCCCACAAAGATTGAACAAGTCATCGTGAAAATGCATGACGAGGGTGAGGACTTTCCAGACATTGCTTTTGTCACCAATGTTAAAGAAAGTGAAGCGCGTAAGATATACGATCGCGGCAGAGATAAGCTGGCACGTGTGAGCCTGGTTCCGATAGAGGAAGCCAGCGCTATGATTGAGCACTGCGAGAATTCATTTATTGATCCAGCTAAGCAGTATGAAATGAAAGAAACACTGGAGCAGTTTGATCGTGACCTGGCGGAGCTAGCTAGACAGAGATATAAGGACCATCCTTGGGCTGTGGATATTTTCAGCCAAAAGGTCAGCATGCAATCGGCCATAGATATAGCCCATGAATGATGCCACATTTACAGACGCAATTATGGTGGCGGCTGATGCCAACCCCAATAGTGTTGTCTGTGATTTGCTGATGCTGTTTGATGTGGAAACGGTGAGCAAAATATTGGTCACTTTCAGTGGTGAGCGGGTATCATTTCCTCGTGTTGAGGATTTGTGGGGTAGCTTCCGCACGGCGGTTATAAAGGATATGCTGGACATGGAAGACAGCAAAGTCAACCGCGAACAGCTGGCCGTATATTTCAACACCAGCGTGGAAAAGGTTGGCCAGACGTATGACGCAGCGCGAGCGGCTAAGCCTCCTGCACCGACCAAGGCAGCGGTAGAGCGGGCGGCCAACAGAGCCTATCGTAATAAGTTTGAAGGGCTGATGCTGGATATGCGCAAAACGCTGTACCCAAAATGAGCATAAAGCAAACGTCCAGTGGCTTTGAGATGACATGCAGCCTTTGTGGCGAGACCATATATTTGGAGAGTCCTGATTTTAAGACTGCTCTGGAAGAGGCGCGTGATCAGGGCTGGCGCTGGAAATTGCAAGGCGACGACTGGGAACACTATTGCGAATGCTGTGAGGAGGAAGATTGAGAATATTCCGTGGTCGTAAATATTGGGTGTCCAGAGCTGTTTTGCTGCATGGTTCTGTTTGGCACGTGGGCAGAACAGATATTCAGTCATACGATGCGTATGGTCGAATGGAACACTATGCTTATCCTCCCAATTGGATGGATGGCAAGCGGGTAAAATTTATGGGTCACGGTGCGTTAAAAAGAGCAGTGTTATTTGCAGAAAAGATGAATAAGGTTAAATGAGGAGCAGACATGAGTATCTTGAAGAAACAGCATGACTTATTTTCGCCGCTGTTTGGGGCCATTACCATAATGAGCGGGTTCACCTTTTTCTTGGCCAGTGGACAGATATGGAAAGCCGCTATTGTGCTTGTTCTGTTTGTGGCTTTACTGCTGCTGTTTATACGGCGGCTGGTTTCAGAAATAGTTGCAGCGCATCAGTTGCAGAATCTGTTCGGAGCGGGCTCCGGCTTTTATGATCCACCAGAGAGAGCTGAGCATTTTACGCTGTCGGATTTTCATGCTTATTCTAAAATTGCTTCTAAAATTTCACCAGGTAAATATATCGGCATTGTTGATTTGCGATGTCCGCAGTGTAAGGGAATTATGCCTATCCCTGAGCATGGACAAAAGGCAGAGTGTAAATCCTGCCATCTGAATATGGTGGTGTACGGCAATTCCATATATTGCTGGAAGTAAAATGAGCAACATCGTTTTGAGGAGTGATGTGTGGCGATGGGAGCGGGCGTTCCGCATGCGGATATTCAATCGTGCTCAGCGACAGCAGGTGATGAAGGAGTTGATCAGGCTCGTGACGGCGTATGTGGATGCGCTGACTGCTTTTATGAATCATCACACAGCTGTGGTTTATCAAGCGATTGAAGCTTTCCAGCATATGGAACAGGTGATGAATAAAATGAAGCCTAAAAAGCTAAGGCGCTGGGAACGGCGTCCGCCGTGGGAAAGGAGTCACCGATGAGCAGATCAAAACGGTTGCGTAAGAAAATAAAGCTGCGTCGCCATGGACGCTGGCTTATCACCATCAAGCGTGATGGGTATTATTTTTCAGGACCTAAGCCATGATGCCAAAATACTCGGCTAAAGAGCTGAAACAGTGGGTGGAAGATAAGTGGCGCTTGACGCTGAACAAAAAGGATTCTCACGAGTTTAAGGAAGCTGAGATTGAGAAACTCAATTATGTTCACGACTGTATTGAGTGCTCTTTTGGTGTGCGCCCAGCGCCGAAGGCAATTACTCTCAGCCGCTATGAGATTGATGAAATGCTGAAGAAAATGCCAAAAGCCTGGTTTGGGTTTTTGGTTGAGGAGATATCACAGCCGGGAACAGAATATCTGATCGACTGGCTGGAGAACAAAGGTATAAAGGTGGTGCCATGAAAGACGACGGTCTGGTGGAAATCACGTATGCCGACGGAGCGAAGGAGCGCATCAGCGCCGAGCGCGTACAGCGGCTAATAGCGATGGGCATATTGGCGGAAGTGGTGACGGACGATCCGCTGACCGTGAAGGTGAATAAAATGCCTGATGATGGGATAAAGCTATGAAGCCTAAAGATCCGCGTTATCCATCCAATGTTCTCACAGTAATAATCAGGGACGATGCACCTATGGTGCTATGTGGAGATTCTCCATCATACAGAGCTGTGAGCATTGTGCTGACTGAAGAGCAGATCAAGGCACTGGCCCTTTATCACACTGGTAGCAGCGGGCCGGTTGATCTGTATGAAACTATAAGCAGGACTATATTGAATGAGGTGAGGTCGTGAAGCGTCCCATATGTTTGATGAGTCACACGAGTACGACGGACGGCGAGGAGTTTGATTGTGCATATCCCGACAGCCCCACGTTCTGCGAAGATTGTCTTTGTAATTATCGTACCACCGGAGGTATAATAGATCCGCGCACGGGCAAGAAAATCAGCATCTTCAATAGGCTGGTTTATTATCTGATGAGGAGAAAATGAGATGAGTGAAAAAAAGAAGAAGCCTGTCACGCAGGAACAAATGTTACAGTGGCTGGCATATGAAAAGGGCCACCATCGCAGCGCCGAGTCGGCTCCTGTAATTGCGGCTGTGCGCAACGTGGTCATAAAGCAGAATGTCACAGGCTGCGCATTCTGTGGCAAGGAGTTTCCCAGGGATACGGTGACGGACGCACAGCTGGTTGAACATATCAGCCTTTGTCCAAAGCATCCTATGGCGCTGACCATGGCGCACCTAGCCATGCACGAGCGGCTAGCGCCGCTGTGGGAAAAGCTGCTGAATAAGGCTAAGGACATTGCGGCCTGGAGCAGCGACGGGCTGATGGCCAATGTCAATGCGATAAAGGAAATCGTGAAGGAAATCGAAAAGGCGCGGAAGCCATGAGCAAGGCCAGAGGGAAAGCTAAAATGAAGCCATGTCCTTTTTGCGGAGGCACGGCAGACATTGTGCATTTTGGTCGTGGGGAGTGGATGCTGCGTCACGGCAGTGATCGCCCTTGCGCGGCGGCTGGTGTTAAATACTTTCGTCAAGAGCGCCATGCGCTGCAAACGTGGAACAGGCGGACACCTTGAGCAAGGAAGGCGTACAGCTGGCAGCCAGCGTATTGTCGTTCATGCAGGAATCCAGGGTGACACTCTTGGGCGGTGTGACCTGCAGGACGTCGCTCTGGGCCAGATGCTGGAAACAGGTAAGGAAGCAATGAAAGAGGATTTCATTATCATCTGCGACAATAAGGAGAACAAGTCATGAGAGACATCAGAGAGCGTGGAGAGATTGAATCTTTATATTACAATCCCGAAGAAGGTGACCATCATCTGTGGCGCAAAAACCTGGAGCTCGAGGTGGCACTGGATACCAGGGATTTGATCGCTGAATTGCTTCATCAACCCCAGCGGCGGCGCGGCACATATTGTGCCTATTGCGGGAAGGAATTCCCGTTGGATAATGAGGCGGCTGAAAGCGTGGCTGAGCATATCAGGACATGTGATAAGCATCCCCTGTTTGCGGCTAATAAGGAGTTGGCTGAGGTCATGAAAAAGCTGGCCGAGCACGAGTATCTGCGTCCGCTGTTTATAAGGCTGTTAAGGGCGGCGCGCAAAGCGAATTCATTTTACGAGACCAACATGGGAGAATTCAAGCCCAATCATCAGGAGCTGAATGCTGTCCTTTCATTGCTGGCGCAGGAGGATACGGACAAGGAACAGGCCGAGGAAGGGCAGCAGCGGGCCGGAAAACCCAAGCCTGAGTAATGGGCTGGAAGCCAGGGCACTTTACAGGGCTGGCACAGTATAGTATAAGGTTGTAGAGAGGAAAAAAAAGGACGATCCCACCCAATGCCAAACAACCCCATCATCCGTGATGACCAAAGCCGCGTAGCAGCTGAGTCAGCCGTTTCAGACGTTGTCCGCAGTGAGACAACTGATCTGGCCTTCAAAACAATCGCCCGCGTGCGATCCCGCCTGGAAGCTTACAACAAAGTGGCCGATGCGTATAACGGCTACATCACCACCCAAGCTGAAAAACTGAAGAGCGGTGGCTTTGGTGACAGCGCGTTCAAGGAGCTCGGCGTGGCTAGGCTGGTGGCCAGCTGGATGGTGGAGAGCGAAAAGTTCTTCCAGGAGATGGAGCCTCTGCTCAATCAGACTGAAAAACAGGTGAGGCGTGGATTTGTGGAAGAGAGCTTTCAGCAACTGGACGAGCAAACACGCAATCGCCTTTGGGATGAATTCAACGATAGGAAGGCTGAGCTGATAGTTTGGTTTGTGGAGCGCGTGAAGGTGGCCATCCACGACCAGCGCGTGGCAGAGGAGCGAGATCGATGATAGCCGCGATACTGGTTAAAGTCCTGGCCAACCTTATAACACTTTTGATCTTTGGTGCAATTGCTGGAATAGTTTGGTTCTGCACAAAGTGGATCAGCAGCAGAAGAGGAGAGCGCTGACATGTTCCTTACACCCAGAGCGGTTGTGGCGATACACGCTAATGCAAAAGATCCCGTTGGCCTTGTCAGGGAATTATTCCAGCAGTGTTCCATCAGTGAGCAATTCCAGCTGGCCGCTGAGATGATGACGCTGGCACAGAAGAATAGGCAAGCGGCTTGCGATCACAAATTCTTTACCACTGTCATCTTAGGTGCAAAGCCTGGTGAGGACAACGCTGTGGACGAGTGCTGGAAGTGCGGCAAGAGGGAAAAGATTAAAGTTGCCCTGATCAACAAGGAACAGTGCATTGAGCCCTAAAGCTGAAAAGCCTGTTAAAGCTGAAAAGCCTGGTGGCATAGTTCTGCCGCCGTTCGCTCCCACCCAGCCGATGAAAGTCGGCATACGCATACTGTGGCGATTGCGTATCAATCTGTTCGGTGCGTTCCAGCTGGCCGACATTGATGACATGAGCACAGCAGGTGTGGTTCACTTGACGCTGGTGGGCGTTAGTGGCAGTGGAGAGTGGCGGCGCGTGAATGAGATAGAGTGGTACGAGTACAAGCCTATAGACGAGGAAGAGGTGAAACATGAGTGAAGCGCTCACGAGAGAGCTGAATTTTTTAGAGCAGCAGCGGCGGCTGAAAGAGCAGGTGATCCAGTGCTGTGCTGTGCCGATAAAGTTCCTTCATGCGCCTGATCACACCAGCAGCCTCTTGCAGATGGAAGCTGTTCTGGCATACAACCGCAAAAGGCTTTTTGGAAAGTGACAGCATAGAATCTGAACATGCCTAAATTCGATGACTGGCGCATCATAGATCAGCTCAGCGCCGACATGGTCTCTGAGCAGGATCTGGACGCTAGTTCTCTTGAGATCTATAAAGACGGTCACCCGTTTGTTGACATAGAGCAGTACCTGGAAGACGATTACTACATGGGCAAAGTTGCTAAGGATCTCTATCCATCTAACAAGCCCGAATTGATCGACATCTTTTCCAGCGGCTCACACTACATTGAAGTGATCATGACCGGAGGGACAAGTATTGGCAAGACCTTCATGACGAGTTTGGCACTGACGTACATGATTGGCCACATAGGGCACTTCAAGAATCCGCATCGCTGGTTAGGCGCTAGCCCTGCATCACCGATCGTCATCGTGAACATGAGCATCAATGCCTTGAAAGCCAAGGAAGTGATCTTCACTCGTGTCAAGACAATGGTGGATAGCAGCCCTTTTTTTAGGGAGCGCTTCACGCGTGACATGCGTCTTCAAGACACGCTCGTGTGGCGGTTGTCAGGCCTAGAGTCAGATGTCGCAGAGCACACAGGTCCCCAACTCATGTTCAAGCCTGGAACGGGCGATTCACTCAGCGCACTGGGTGATGACATCTACGCGGGCGCGGGCGATGAGCTTAACTTTTTCAGAGTCATTGAAAAGTCTAAGCGGGCGTTTGGTGAAGCGCTCGATCCGGCGCAGCGCCTTTACGATGTAATCAGTCGACGCATGAAAGGGCGTTTCAGCAGCGGCGGGTTGCAGCTGGGCAAGTTCTTCCTCCTCAGCAGTGCGCAGTATCCTGACGACTTTATTGAAAGGCGCATCAGGGAGGCTGAGGAGGCAGGCGAGCTAGGGCGCACAGTGAAGCTGGTGCGCAAGTCCATTTGGGAGGCAAAACGTGGAGTGTTCATCCAGGGGAATCCAGTTTTCAGTGGTCGCACGTTCCGTGTTGAAGTTGGCAGTAGCAGGCGTGGCTCTCGCATGCTGGATCAGGTGGACAAAAAGACAGGCACCGTTGCGCCTGTACAATTCAGCTCTACAGCAGGGCCGGTGGAAGGTAAAGTCATCGATCCTCCTGTAGAGCTGTACGACGACTTTTACAGAGACATTGAAGGCTCAGTGCGTGACTTTGCAGGCGAGGTCACGCGGGCTATCAATCCATTCTTCTCTTCGTCGGATCCCATCTACGAGGCCATAGAAGCAGGGCGGCTCGTTGGTCTGGAGCACCCGTGGACCAACGAGGAGACCACACTGCAGGATGGCTCTGGGCTGGTAGAAAAGGCGCTCTTCACGTACGATGAAAAGTTAAAGCGCTGGAAGCCAACACGTCATCCCTCTCGCCTGCGTTACATCCACATTGACTTGGCAAAGAACGGTGACGCCTGCGGCATAGGGGTCGTCCACATTGGAGACTGGCAAACGCAAATGCGCTCCGGAGCGCGGGTGATTGAAGCGGTGTACGAGGCCGACATGGTGCTACGAGTGGTGGCGCCCAGGGGTGGCGAGATCATCTTTGACCGCGTGCTGGACGTAGTGCGCATGCTCCGCAATCACGGCATGAGCATTTACAGTGTCACGTATGACTCGTGGCAAAGCGTTCACTCCATCCAAAAGCTCCAGGCCGAAGGCTTTAGAGCTGACACGCTGAGCGTGGACTCGGACATTTCGCCCTATGTCAACTTGAAGGATTCCTTCTACGACAAGCGTATCAGAATTTACAAGCACGAGGTGCTGGTCACTGAGCTAGGGCGGCTGGAAAAAAAGGGTGAAAAGGTTGATCACCCGTCCAATGGTAGCAAGGACGTTGCGGACGCACTGTGCGGAGCGGCTTGGGGTGCGTTCCTGAATGAGGCGCGCACCAATCCCGACGCACAAGAGGCGCGGCTGCCTCAGCGGGCTAAGCAGACCAATCCAATGGCTGACCCAGTGGAACAGCGGCGGGCTAGCACACTGAAAGAGGCTGAGGACGAGATTGCCTCAAGTTTTGGCTTTAACCGGATCATCAGATAGAGTATGATGCAGCCATGAGTACAGAATGCCAATGCCTCCGCTGCCGTTGGGTCAGGGAAGTTATAGGCGCGGCAGCTAAAAAGGTGGACGCTGAGATGATGGCCCTAGCACCAGGAATCAGCGATTTAAGGCCATTGGATCAGGCGTCCAGCCCTGTACGCGGGCAACGGGCGGAAAGCCCACCAGGGCCATGCAGTGAACGGCGCTGCGGACAGGATGCAGCCTCTGGGAACACTCAGTATTGGAAAGTGGTGGCCGTGCCCTTTTCAGCGGCTGAAAGCTATTGGGAGATAGTTTTCAGCTGGACGACGAGCGGCGTGGGTACGGTGTACTGCCATCCCTCTAAGGTTGAAAAGTTTAAGGAGCTGATTGCGCAGCAAGGCTGGTCTTGCTGGTCTGTGGCTGAACACGCTAGATTGCTTAATGAAACGTTCCGCGAGTATAATAGGCGGCGTGATGAGATGGTGCTTGAAGCGGCTAAGCTAGGCATCCACTTTGTATGAGGAGAGTACACATGAATCTGCTAGTTAATTTGTCACATGCTAAGGGGTCGTTGACGGCGGCGCTGGAAATACGGGTGAGCCGTTTTGCCAACAAGCCGCAGGAAGGCCAGGAGTATCCGCACGCACAGTATGTGGATGATCTGGCGGCGGTGGCTTCGCTCACCATGGCGCTGATGATCCTGGACACCGAGGAACAGAAGACTGTGCCCGTTGTCGCTGATGCGTCTAAAGTCTAGTCTGTGATTGTCCAGCCGAGCTGGCTGCATGAGGAGATGGCATGAGAACTGAAAGGCGCGTAAGGCAAGAGATCAAAGAGCTGACTCGGTTGCGTGCTCTGATTCCGCTGGTAACACTATTTGGTGATGACAACGTGGCGGCTATCGATGCTGAGATTGAAGTGCTGAAAGATCTGCTGCGTGAAGAATATTTCCAGTGCGAATGGCGCGAGAGCGAGCACATCAACAGCGCGGCGCTAAGGACTAGCTGGTGGCTGTTTGAGGAGAACGATCAAGAGGAATCGCCCGCTGCTGGATGGCGCGATCTGATTGGGGAAAAGTCATGACCGTACGAGGACGAGGAGTACGAGTCATTATTCCAAGCACCACACACAGACGCATGACCATAAAGGAAGCTCAGATGGTCTTGATGCGCTGCGCCCAGAACGACGTGACGGGCAGCGGGCAGGGCTATCGTTCCACCACCGATGAATGGCGCGACCAGGTCAAGGCGGCTTGGGCTGTTGTGTTCAAGCACGTTTATGGCTATCAGCCAGGACACAATGACAAGTTTAATTGGGGGATGGCATGATAGACGAATTCGTGATAGAGACCAAAGTCTTTGCCAATGTCGACGATCAGCCGAAGCTTGGCCAACGCAGACTGATTCACAGGGAGCAGGCGCTGGCACCTATTCCTGACGTTCTGAATGGCGAGGAGGTCACGTTTGTTGACATCCAGCTGATCGACCCAGCGCGTATTCCTGTTGTCTGTGAAGAGCATCCTGATTACAAGCTGATCAAAATTGGGTATTCAGTAGTTCCCTTAAAGAGGTAGCCATGAGCCGCACAGGACACACCATCATCTCCAACGACAACAAAGCTGATCTGATTGCGCGGCGTAAAGCGCTAAACATCCCAGTCACCCAGATGGCCAAAAAGATTGGCATCTCGGACGGCTGCTTATACAGCTGGGAAAAAAACCCAGGCGGCACTAAGCCGCAAAACGCTGCGCTGATCATGAAGGCGTACCAGGAGCTGCCTACTCCTGTGAAGCTCAATGATGAGGGTCGTCCTGTGATGGTGGAAAAGGCGCTTAACAGGGAGTGGCTCATGCATCAGGTGGAAAACTGGATTCACAATAAAGAGCTTCCCATGATTCACATCAGCGTCAACTGTGGTGTGCCCACCAAGGCGTACATGGCCACACCCAACGACTTTGCAGAATTTGCCGTGATACTGGGCCGCGTGTTAGGGAAAGACATCGGTAAGTAAATCGCTGACCAGGCTAATGTCCTGACGCAGCGCGTATGAGTTAGGAATATAGAGGGACACTCTAATGGCCAGCACAACACTGCCGCAAGGCTTTCAACAGCCAACCAATCCCGTTGTTGCCGTAGTTGGCAAAATGTTTGCCAAACTGTTCCAGATGGACGTTGCGCCCGTCAAACAAACCACCGACTCAGCGCTTAAAAGCGATGACGTGCTGAGCAGGTTGCTCAATGCCTATCGTGCTTTGGGTGGTAGCATGGGCGCAGTGGACGAGAGTCGCATTGCCCGCTATGATAAGTATAAGGCGCTGGATCGCAACTTGGCCGAGGCCACAGCGGCGCTCAATGTGTACGCCGACAACATTGTCAGTGGCACCATCGGAGGCGAGGAAAATTACTGGGTGTTCATTGACGATAAAACGCCTAAGCTGGACGAGCTAGAGGCGCTGGTGGAAGAGGCTGAAAAGCGCAGCAAGATCAAGGACTCCATCTGGGAAACGGCTCGTTGCCTGGTGCGCGACGGCGACGTGTTCCAGGAGCCCGTCATCTCAATGGTTCCTGACACCCAGCGGTGGATGATAGAGCGGCTGAAAACGCTGCCCACCAAGGAGATGGAAGCCGACGTGGACGAGCGCGGCGTTTTCAATGATGCTGAAAAGCCTTACATCCAGCGCGTGCCCAGCTTAAAGGATGTCATCAAGTTCGAGTGGTGGCGCGTGATCCACTACAAAACTGGCAACGCAACCTATGGCTATGAGAACAGCCTGTTTGGCAACGCCGCACTGCGCATCGGAAAGCAGTTGCTGTGGATCGATGAGGCGTTGGTCATAGCGCGGCTAACACGAGCGTGGAAGCGATTTGCCTACATGATTGACACCAAAAATCTCAGTCCAGATGATGCCATGACCTATGTGGCTAAATTCATGGATCGGCTGAAAACCAGGACGCTCATCACAGACCCTGTACGCGGGCGCTCTGAGCAGATGGAAAATCCGCCTCTGCCTGATGAGGACATTGGCATCCCCGTGGGCGAGTCCACCAAAGCGGACGTGAAAGAGCTGAGCGGCGACATGAACGTCAGCAACATCGCGGACGTGGAATACCTGCAGCGCAAGTTCCTCATGGCCGTCACTGTGCCAAAAGCCTATGTCAGCCTGGAAGAGGGCGTCAACGCTAGGGCGACTATGGGCTATATTGATGTCCAGTTTGCGCGCCAGGTTAGGCGGCGTCAAGCTTCACTGAAGCCAGGGCTGCGGCGTTTTTACGAGTTGGTCTTCACGCTAGCGGGCGTGGATCATCGCAGCTTTAAGTGGGACATAGAGTTCCCTGAGCTGGCGACGAGTGATGAAACGCTCAAGTGGAATCTGCTCCAGACCAAGGCGGCTATCGCCACAACGCTGTATCGTGATCTGGGTGTTGTGAATCAGGATTACGTGCTCAGGGAATTACTGGAGTTCGATGATGACATGATGAAAAAGTATGCCGCCATCACGGGCGACCAGAATCCTCCGGGCGGTGATCAGACAGCCTTGGGCCCAGACGGTCAACCGCTGCCTCCCGACCAGCAGGCACTACCTGGCAACACTCAGGGTGGCAATGCGCCCGTCCAGTTGCCTCCTCAGCTGGCCATGATGATACGGCGCGACCCGCAAGTGCGTGCCATGCTGGATGACCTGAAAGACCTGGTGCGCTGGAAAGTGGATCGTGAGGAGCGGCTAAAAGGTATGGTGCCAGTGGGGCTGAAAGCAACTCCTGTGCGCAGGCTGGCAGAGTAAAGTGCTATGCTGAAAGAGTCTATTCAGCGCATCCGCGAGTACGGCGTAGCAGGCATGAAATGGGGTGAGCGTGCAACAAAGTCAAAGGACCCTGCTGTTGTTGCGCGCCGCATGAAGACGCTGCTGGCTAGGATGAAAAGGGTGGATCACTATGGTGTGTATTCTGCCAGCAAGCCAAGGATGTTCGATGTCAGGTATGTCAGCAGAAGGCTGAACAAAGAGTATGGCACGCTGGCCACCAAGACAACAAAAATGAGAAGGCCAGGCCAGCTCTGATGGTAGAGCGGTGACATCATGTGGCTGCGCGAGTGGGTGCTTAACAAATTCATAGAGCGCCTTGAGGAAGGTGATAAGGCGCTCTCTGGCGCGGTGGCGCGCGACCCCATCGTGGCAGGTCAAACGTCCACCCTAGCCAATCTCCAGCTGGGCAAAGATCAGGCGCTCATCCAGCGCGGCTTTAGCCTGTACAACAACGCTATGGCCAATTTCAAAGTTGAGATGGTTGACCTGATCAGTCGCTTTCAGGGTGGCAGTATTGATAAAGCCTCTGCGCGTGCGGAGTGGAAAGCCATTACAGCCCAGCACTACAAGCAACTGTTCAAGGCGGGCGCTATGGCGGCGGGCAATCCGTTCTATGATGAGCTCGGCATTACCAAGCATGACGCCGCATTCATGGCAAAGGCGCGGCGGCTAGAGCAGCAATTTTTTGATGGGTTTTTAGACGACATCAATAATCCCAACCACTCACCCACTCACCCATACCTGCAGAGGGCCGCGTATTATGCGGACACAGGTAAAAGCCAATTCTACAATGGCATGATCAATGGCTTTGGTGAGGACGTAGAGATTCACTGGGTGCTGGGCATGCCGAGGGAAGCGCACTGCGAGGTGTGCCCCATTTATGCCATGAAGGTGTGGACGTGGCAGACCATTCCTACTGTTCCACGCGCAGGCGATACGCCTTGTCTATTCAACTGCTACTGTGATCTGGAATTCCTGCCGCGCACAACGGCCACGCCTGGCATGAATTTGCGCGTACCAGGTTCCACCAGTGACGCCGCAATGGATAGTCCTCAGAGGTGGGCGTCGGCTTTTGACGAGGCGGGCCAAGAGGTATTCGGGACAACGCTGAATCAAGTTGAAACGCTTTACAAACAGATGTATAAAGTGCGTCAGCAGATCCACCTGGAAAGCAATCCACTCGCTCGCACTGAGCTGATTGCGCTGCGCAAGAATCTCAATCGCCAGCTGATAGATTATGTGGAAGCCAGAGGTGTGCGCGCAACACCTGCTATCAGTGTCAGCACATTACTGGACTATGCGGATCAAGCCGCAGCACTGGGCGGTCAGCTTTTTACGGGCGCTTTTGATGGTCTAGCCACAGGAACAGAGGTGACACTGCTGCGTGGCAACTTTTTCACCAGAGGTGTATTGAAGCGCACGGCGCTAGGGCTGATCGTGAACAACGGCAAGGCGGCTTATACACTGAATCAGAGCACTGACATCCTGTTCATATTGCGCAGCCCTAGTGTGGCTGAGTCCATTGAAGAGTACGGTGTCATCGGTATGAAGTGGGGTGTCCACAAAGAGGAAGAGAAAGGCTCTGAGGCCAATCCTGTTAAGCCAGAAGAGTTTGATACATATTTCCACGGCTCAACCGTGCTAGCCCTAAAAAGCATAGCTAAGAACGGCCTGCTCCCGGCCACAGATGCCAATCGCATGTTTGATAAGGGCACATATTATACGGGCGACAGGGCGGACGCCGTATTCCTGTGTCAGGATCGAGAGAGCGCTTTGGTGTGGGCCAGAGGTACGGCTTTGCGGGCGGGCGAGCGCAGCAATCAGCAGAATCTGGGCTATACATATGTTCCTACAGCTGTGGTGTTTGAGGTGCGAGTGCCAAAGGGCAGTTTGCACGCAGACATGGAGGCAGGCACTGGAACATTTTTCCACTCAGGAAAGATTGCGCCTAAAAACATCAAAGGCTTTTTCGTTGTGCCAAAGCTTAATGGGTGGCCGGATCGTGGTCAAGATAGTTTTCACGGTGCCACTCATGGAAAGCTGCACGAGGCGGCTAATGGAGAGATCTTCTATGTGCCTGTGATAATCTGGGAGCTCGTTGATCCTTTGGCTGAATCCATCAATAGGCTAAAAGCGCTGGTGGAAGGCAATGCACAAAGTGGCAACTACGGCCACAAGGGCCAAGGCACAGGCGAAGTCGGCGGCAGCGCAAAACGTGACCAAGGAGACTTGGCCCCAGCCGCGTCGCATGCTGATCTGCCAGATTATATCAAGGCTCTGCGCGTTCCACCAGCGTGGACAGACCTGCGTTACAACAGAGACCCCAACGGTGACATGATGGTCGTGGGCAAAGACTCCAAAGGGCGTGATCAGTATTTATACAGTGCAAAGTTCTCAGCCACTAAAGCGGCCGAAAAGTTTGCACGCATCAAGGAGCTGGATCGAATGGAGTCCCGTGTTACGCATGAGATTTTAACAGCCATTCACGGCAGAAGCGACAACGCCGAAAGCGCGGCCTGCGCCCTGCTGGTGCTGCGCATGGGCATCAGACCAGGCTCTGATGATGATACGGGCGGTGCGGTAAAAGCCTATGGTGCTACCACACTACTGGGCGAACACGTGAAGGTGGTTGCTGGCGACATCCATTTAAGGTTCATTGGCAAAAAGGGCGTGGCCATAGATCTGAAGGTTGAGGACCATTTTGTAGCCAAGGACTTGGAGCGCCGCAGGAATGCTGTGGGTGCTAAAGGACGGCTGTTCTCTGTGACGCATGGACAGCTCAGTGGCTATATCAGCAAGCTGGACGGCGGCGGCTTTAAGACTAAGGACTTCCGCACACTGATGGGCACGTCTACGGCGCGTGAAATGGTGGCAAAGATGAAGCCACCCAGGAGCGAGAAGGAATACAAAAAGCAGGTGCGCGCCGTAGCAGAGGCTGTGGCCAAGCGCCTGGGCAATACACCTATCGTTGCGTTGCAGAGCTACATCAGCCCGACTGTGTTTGCCAAATGGAGAAAGCTGTGGTCATAGACTATGATGTTCGCATAGCGGGCGTGGACAGGAAGGTGGACTGGCGCGCAGGTGACGAGCCTGATCCAGACGATGAAGAACTGCTCATATCTCCAGCCGATGTGGTGGGGATGCTGGGTTTTGATCCACTGAAACTGGACGAGCAGCTAGATGAAGGTGGTGCAGGCTCTGGAAATTTTGGCCATAGTGGCCAAGGCACAGGAGAGGTGGGAGGCAGTGGCAAGGGCGGAGAGCTGTCGCGCAAGCTCCTGTATCACGGCACTACCGAGCAATATGTCAAGGAGATTGAGCAGAAGGGACTTATTCCACAGCACCACAGTGGTGTTGACCAAGGTGGAGTGACCAATGCGCCTGAATATATTGCTCGATCAGAGGGACACGTTTTCTTTACACAGAGTTCTTATGCGGCGGCGGTGTTTGCCGATTATGCCGCTAAGGCTAATCCTGGTAGCAAGCCTGTGATCATAGAAATTCGCATTACAAAGGAATATGCTGATCGTCTTGAGAAGGATCCTAACACCAAGGGACAGTCGCTTTCCTCATTGCGATTGAAGGGAGCAATTCCTCCTCACGCATTAAAGGTTGTAAAGGTTCACGGCGTGAAGATCATAAAGGGTCGCTATGGTGATCCTATGCCTGTTATGGAACAGTATAAACTGATGACAGTATTCATAGGAATGGCTGTGATGGATGAGCCCGCTGCCGCTCACGAGCACATTCACGAGCAGGCGGCTGACCGCGTTGGCCACGATCCGCGCGACAATAAGTGGCTCTGGCTGAAACACATATTTGGTGGTGACCAGGAGCTCTACGACAACTATGTAAAGCTGTTTGACGAGGCGCGGGCTAGCGGCTCAATGCTACCCAACGAGCAAGCCTGGATCATATTTCGTCAGCGGTACAGAGAGCTGCCTCACGGCTGGATTGAACATCACGCGTGGGAGGCACTACAGGAAGGCGGCGCGGGCTCTGGTAATTTTGGTCACAGCGGCCAGGGAACAGGTGAAGTGGGAGGCAGCGGCAAAGGCGAAGACCAGAAGACATTTGGTGATGCGCTTGGCAAGCTTTCTGTATCAAAAGCGCCGTGGGCTGAGAACACCGACGTTGTTTTGACAAAGGACATTTTCGGATTCTCTGGGCCAAAGTTAATTTTTGGAATTCGCAATTCTGATAAAAAGAAGTTTTCTCTTAGAGATATGCCTCTCGATAATCTTGCTCCTATGCAGGCTGATATTGCTGTGGCAGGATTGAAGGCTTATTCCCACGAGGGCGCAAAAACATATGACACAGATCCGCCTATACTTGCTCTTTTCCAATCATCTGATCCCACGTTGTCAAAGCTGAATGGGCGATATCTGATTCTGTCTGGGCATACACGATTGGCAGTTGCCATACTAAAAGGCAAGAAAACACATCGTGTTCAAGTAGCAAGATTGCGCTGGGTCAATGGTAATCCTATTTTTAGCAAATTAGAGGAGAGACGATACGACTCTATAACAGAGGACGTCACCACAGCGGCTGTAACGCCTCTGCTTCGCGCGCGAGCGCGACTAAGGCGCATAAAGCGCGTGCGCCCGCGTCTGGACGAGTACGGTGTAGTGGGCATGAAGTGGGGACACCACAAAGCTGACGACGAGGTTGTGGGTGATGGACATGAACCAAAAATAGAGCGCGGCATACTTGTTTTACACGGGACGACTGTGGCCAATCTTAGCAGCATCTTGTCTCAGGGCATAAGAAGCATGGGTGATGGTAGTGGTGTCTATGTGACAACCACAAAAGACAGAGCGATGTATTATGCAGAAATGCGATCTGAACAAACTGGCAGTATTCCTGCCATAGTGCATCTTTTTATTCCTGCTGGGGTGAAATTTCGTGCAGTTGGACATCATTTACCTGGTGAGCCATTTAGAATATTTGGAAAGCCGTATGGGTATGAGCTTAGGAATGCAGATGGTGGTGTCATAACTACTGGCATTCCCAGGGAGTGGATCAAAGGATATACGCTGTTCAATGAAGGCAAGGAGACATACAAAAAACTTCGAGAGGCTAAAGAGATCTCTGGTGGAAGAATTGTATATTTGCCTATGGTTTTTGGCTCTAGCAAATCTGTGCACACAAAGCTCTCCGAGCACGGCGTGATGGGCATGAAATGGGGTCACCATAAAGCGGATGACGAGGAGAACACCATGAGCAATAATGAGGCCATCAGCCGACTGCGTGGACGTTTTCACAATCGTGCTTGATATCAGGGATGGATAACAGTATAATAAAATCATGATAACACGGAGCGCTGAGGCAAGACTGAAACAGGCTGTACTCCCGGCCTGGGATGCTGGGCTCTTTTGGTTGACTTTCCACCCAGTGTCTGAGCTCCCTCAGCGCTCCACAACTATAAAGGAGCTGCATCGGATGATTAAAAACCAAAAGTCTGATGCTGCTATTGTCATTAGCACCTATAAGTGCGCGGGCTGTAAGGACACCCATAAGCTCAAGCAGACCTGGTCGCTGAGCGCTTTGTGCAGCATGAAGGACTTGGGTTTTGATCCATCGGACGTGATCATAGATTACGCCTTCAACGGTATGAAGCGCGCAGTTGCCGAGCAGTGTAATGTGGACGTGGATGTTGGAAAGGTAGATCTGGACATCAGCGGTTGTGACATACCGTGATGAATAAAAAGACAGGAGTGATGAGAATGAAACACTTGACGATTCGAGTTCGGACCAGCGAGAACGGCGAGCGGTATGGCAAGGTGGAAGAGCAGACCAAAACCTGCGAGAATTTCGGCCGTGCGGCCGATGACGGCTCCATGCCTGGCTGCGACTTCCTTCACGAAGAATTCCTGCTGCGGTCTTCCCACGGGCCGTCCACCATGATCCACCGCGATGGTCTGTACGTGCGCGGTGACCGCAAGGAAGAGGACCACGCCCACTTCGAGATTCCCAGCGAAGACTGGCACAAGAAGCTGACGGCGGCGGTGCGGGCGTATAACAAGCATTTCTCCGGCAAGTGACATGAGCGGCAAACCAAAGCCTATCGGCGTCGCGACCATAGGCCACCACCCTCTGATCCGCATCAGAGGGTGGTGGGTTCGCTGGCGCACGCGGCGTGAGCTCCGGCTCGTGTGGCGCGAGATCATGCGAGAATCAAAATGAAGACCATAGAAATTGTGGCATTAGTCCCATTTGTCGACGGAGATAAAACTTTATTCCGTCCAGATTCTTTGCAGCCCAATGTCCATGCTGGTACTGTACCTGAGCCTATGGCTGTGAACACTGTGGCTGCTGCGCCGTTGACTGTGCAAATCAGGGTAGGAAGGAACGAGCCTCTGGTCCGGAGTGTCGATTCCATGGACAACAATCTGGTCTGGCTTATGAGCACAGCCCAGAAATATGTCAGGGAGCAGTTTTCGTCTGGAAGTCGTATTCTCAGCGTAAAGGTCATTGAGCCTTTGCTGGTGGAGTGAATCACATGAGCGACAGAATCGTCGGTATTGATGTTTCGTACGCGCAAGGCAATATCAACTGGGACGCGGTGGCCATCGACGGCCAGGTGAAATTTGCTTTCATCAAGTGTACCGAAGGCGCAACCGTCATCGACCACCGTGCCGAGACTAACGCTCTTGGTGCAGGTGATATGGGTCTTCCGTTTGGGTATTATCATTTTGCCTATCCACAGCACAAGGCTGGTGACGCCGAGGGCGAGGCGCGGGCGTTCAAGGCTGCGCTGGACGTGTTGCCGCCTAGCAAGCTAGGCTGGATGCTGGACCTGGAGCGCAACGCTGAGAACATGGGCGCGGCGGAATACGAGCAGTGGGTCAAGGATTTCATTTCTGTTTTTGATGAGTCAGACCCTGCCGCCATGGATCAGGATCCTCGGAGAATCTACATTTACGGCGGCGCGAGCTTTCTGAATGCAGTGCTGCCAGCCGGATCCTCGCTGTCGGAGCACCCGCTTTGGCTGGCCCAGTATCCTGTTCGCTTGCCAGACATTTCCGCCGAGCCCGCTATGCTGCCGAGTCTCTGGGCCGACTGGACAATTTGGCAGTACAGCGACCAGGCCAATATTCCCGGCATACGCGGCATGGTGGATGTCAACTTTGCGAAGGCAGAGATCATAATTCCATGAAGCACTACCTGACAGCGGACGAGCACTATGATCACGAGAAGATCATATCGTATGAGCATCGTCCGTTTGCTACCGTGGAAGAAATGAATCGCGTTCTGTGGTCTAACTATACGCGGCTAGTTAGGCCAGAGGATTGCTGTATCCATGTGGGTGATCTGTCGTGGAATAAAAAGCTTTTCCTGGATGGCCAGGAATGGAACGGCTATGATGTTTTTTTGCGCGGCAGCCACGACAATCCAGCCCGCTATAAAATCACAAGCCTGACTCTCCGATACAAAGGCCATAACATTCAGGTTGTACACAATCCTGATGATGTCGATTTAATGGCTCCTGGTTTGGCCTTTGTCGGGCATGTCCACAGGGCGTGGCTGTGGAAGTTTTTAACGCCGGATGTTCTCGCCATCAACGTTGGAGTGGATGTCCACAGATACGCTCCGGTGGAGCTTAATGCGTTGATGGGCATCGCAAAGACGGCAAACAAGATGCGCGTCGTTAAGCATCAGACGGAAGGCTGACACACATGCTATCAGAACCAGCGCGGCTAGTTGCAGACAGCGTGATGAAGGCGCGGGCTGATGGCATATGCTGGGACAAGTTGATGAAGGCGTTCCGCTTGACGAGGCAGGAGCTGGAGAACATGGTTGCTTTGCGTCAGCAGGAGCTGGATGATAATCTAAAAGGAGACCAGTCCCATGTCCGTTCAAGTTAAGGTATTCTTCACCGACGGAACCGACTACACATATACAGTGCGTGATGTCATAACGGCTAAGCGCTATGCTCACAAGATTACTCAGGAGGGATTTCGAGTGAAGGGGCGTGACCGCTATATCTACAAACCTGCTAGTAAAATTGAGCGGGTAGAGGTGGTGGGCTCCGAGGGAGAAATTCATCGCGAGGAATTGAACGAGGAAAAGGGCTGAGGTATTCCCATGACGGACGATGAATATCGACAGTTACAAAAACTCCTTGCTGATTTATCCAGCGCACTGTTTTCTAACACCAGGACAGACAGCCAGGCACACTTGGCTCTGGCCAACAACATATCGACAATAGCAAACTGCATCAGTGAAATGGTGACTCGCCTGCAGCGGCTGGAGACCATTGAGGCCCAGCGCAGTTTAAGAGAGCTGGACGCTTTGATGCTGTTCATCCCATTAGACGGCTATCGACACTGAGGAGACAGGGCATGAAAAAATTTATGAGGAAGATTGCTACCACCATCATTTTGCTGGTGGCCATATTAGGACTGATAGTGCTGGGCCTTTTTGCTCTGATATTCATGGTGCTGGAAAAGATATTCTCAACGCCTGCCAGGTTGTTCGAGATCATTTGGGATTGGCTTGGGGCTATTGCTGGCAAATATGTGCACTGGATGGTGCGGCGCTATACTCCTGCAAAAAAGGAGAAGATCATCGTGGTCGGAGAGACTCATGTTGACCAGTGAACACAGATGAGAAAAGGCAGTCATCACAGTGAAGATACCAGAATAAGGCTGGGAGATTCTGCAAGAATAGCCTGGATGAATCCAGAAACTCGCAGAAGATCCAGCATAGCTCAGAAGAATAAAATTGTCAGTCTAGAGACTCGCAGCAAGCTGAGTGCTGCTGGCCTTGGTCATGTTACAAGTGAAAACACCAAGATGAAAATAAGACTAGCAAAACTTGGTCATGCCGTCTCTGATGGAACCAGAGAAGCGGTAGGAGCTTTGCGTAGAGGAAAGACATATGAGCAAATTTATGGCCACAGTAAGGCTAGACAGATTAAGAATAAAATGAGTATAGATAGAATTGGCAATAAGTTTGCACTGGGCAACAGATTTTCTCTGACTCCTGAGCAGATAGCCAAAATAAGCGGCTCTAATAGCTCTAACTGGTTAGGTGGTATTTCTCGTCTTCCTTATGGTCCTGAATTTGATAATAGGCTTAAAGCACAAATTCGTGATCGTGATGGTCATATCTGTCAGCTTTGTAATGCTGAAGAAGGTGATAGAAAACATCCTGTTCATCATATAGATTACAATAAAAAACACAACTGGCCTGGTAATCTAACAGAGCTCTGCATAGGCTGCAATTCTAAAGTGAATTCATATAGAGCATCGTGGAAGGAATATTTTGGACTGTTAAAGAGGAGTTCTCTCTGTGAGGAAATTGCTGACTTCTGAGGAATTAGATCGCACAATTGCAATCGACATGGACGGCGTCCTGCTGGAATATGATGCCTGGCGAGGCATGAATCACTTGGGTAAGCCTATCAATCACGCTGTTAGCTCACTCCAGCGGTTGCGTGACGCGGGCTGGCGCATTGTGATTTACACAGCACGGCTAAATCCTGAGAGCTATCGCGAGGACCTTGTCTCGGAATATTTTAGATGGATTGATGAATATCTGCATGCTTGCGGATTTGTATATGATAGTTTAACAGGAATGAAACCATGTGCAATTTTGTATGTTGATGATAGAGCTCTGAGATTCATATCTTGGTTTGATACGTTTGAACAGATCAATCGTCTAGAGCGCGAAAGGGCTCAGACGAAAGGAGACGACAATGAACGGCACATCAGCGATCCCTCCGACGACCCCAGCGCCTGTACCGCCCGCAGCGCCAGTGATTCCTCCGACGACGCCGACAAAGACAAATAAGATTTTGGACTTCCTGAAGAAGTACAAAGTCACAATACTCTTGGCTGCAGGGCTGCTTGCAATCTCGTTGTTCTGGTATCAGAACTGTCGCAGCAATTACTGGAAGCTGGAAGCTGTGGCACTGGGCGCTCAGCTTGAGACCAAGGAAGCTGCCCAAAAACTCACCGACAAAAAGCATGCCGACCAGATTGCGCAGTACGATCATGCTTCCGTTGTGGAGACGGCGCTGCGCGTAAAACTGGAAACTGAGCGTGCGAAGCTTTACGCTGACAATGCTAAGCTGGAAAAACAGCACAAAGATGACCAGGCCAAAAATGCTGTGCTGACTCCCACGCAGCTGGTAAAACAACTGGAGCTGACCGTTGGCACTGGCGAGGTGACGCTGCTGGCTGGAGACTTTTTCCGCTTCACATTAAAGGCGGCGCAAAAGGCTCAGTCCGTATTCACAGACGCTAGCTACTGGATGCAGAAGTACACCAACTGTGATACAGATAAAAAATTGGCCATTGATCAGCGTGACTCCCTGGAGCGCGAGAAGGGCGATTTGAAGGCGTCGAATCTGCTTATTTCCACCGACCTGAATAGCTACAAAGATCTCCTTGCACTGTGTAAAAAAGATAATGCAGCTATAGTAAAATCTACATCAGGGATAGGACTGAGAACAGCCTTGGAAACGGCGGGTGGTATAGGTGTTATTGTGCTCATCCTGAAAGTCTTGAAAGTCATATAAAAAAAGAGGCTTGCTATTGGTTTTTTTGCGCGTATAATTTATTTGAGCAGAATGAATTAGGTTCTGCACCCTCTTATACGAGGCTGCTCGTGGGGCGTGAGCGGCACACTAGCACATAAAGGCTGGGAGTGCTGGTAGTGGCAAATGGCCCGATCGCCGATGAGAGATCTCGCTCCCTGTATAAGCGATCACTTTTCAACATTGAGATCATTTCTGCCGATGCTATTCTTCTGTATTTGCTTCTGCTATTCGTTGCGTACATCCTTATAATCTGGTTCCCTAACCTGCCATTCTTGGCATTCGCAACTCAGCTGACTCTTGGACTGGGCGTCATGCTGACCAAGCGATATTTCAAAGAGCGTACGGATTCTGATCAGAAAAAGGACGCAGTTGCTGCGGTGGTGACCACTGCTAAAACAACTTCCGATCCTGCTATGGTCAATGCAGTGGCGGCGGCTGTCACATCCATTGCTGCTACTCCGGCTGTCAATGAAGCGACCGGAGCCAAGAAAGCGGGCGCAGGAGATCCGGACAAATGACAACTTTGAATGAATACGGTGTAGCAGGTATGCACAGCCCGTCTGCTAAGCTAGCGGTGCAGCACTTTCACAAGCTTCACGCTCGCATGCGTGACAAGCTGATCAAGGGTGGCGTGAAGGTGCCAGCCTATCGCACTGAGGGATATCTCAGCGGTGAGAATCTGGTCATCTCCGAGTACGGCGTTCAAGGAATGAAGTGGGGCGAGCGTAAAAGTCCTGCTCGTGGTTCCTTTGGTGTTAACGACCACGAGAGAAGTTTTTTACAGCACAGAGCGCTGAGCAACGTCAATGTGGCCAAAACAAGAAAAGGTGCTGATCGTCTCATAGCTGCTAAGAATTGGCTAGACACTGCACGATTCAGGCAAGGCAAACTTGTTCAGAAAATGAAGAAGGCGAAAGAGTCCATTGACGAGTACGGCGTTCAAGGCATGAAGTGGGGAACCAGTAAGGATCTCCGAGACAAAGGTACAGGCTCTCAGAAGGGCGCTTTTCATCGTATCCCCAAAGGCTCTGTTCATTTTGATACGACGAGATATCTTTACAGCCACGGCAGCCAGCCACGTGGTACAGGCCAGTGGGCTTTCAAGCTCAACAAAAAGGTTCGCTTTGTGCAGGGCACACAAACATATTCTGCAGCCAAGGCTATCATAAAGCGCCTTGCGGCGCGGGCGGGCGTGCGCTCTGTACGCACCGCTGAATCCAAGCTCTCCGAGTACGGCGTGAATAAGAAATGAGTCTGATCAAAGTTTATTATCTCTATTCTACAGAGCCTGGTAATTCTGGAATGAGATATATTGGACAAACAAAACGTTCTCTGGAAAAGAGATTAGCTGTTCACAGAAGTGGTGCAAGGAAAAGTGCTGATACATACATTGCACGCTGGATACGATCTGTCTGTGAAAGTGGCTATGAAGTCAGAATTGGATTGCTGAAAAGCAATGCAATCTGGAATGCTGATGAAATGGCAATGATTAAAAAGTATAGGGCGCTAGGTTATAGACTCACTAATTCTACCGACGGCGGTGATGGCATAATGAATCCTAGTGCTGAGACAAGATTGAAGATGAGTGTTTCTGGCAAAAAGAAGATTTTCTCAGACGAGCATAGGGTGAATTTGAGTAAGTCACACAAGAGAGAAAATCTTTCTCAAGAAACGCTGAAGAAAATGAGTGAAGGCTCAAAACGCAGAGCTCCCGCTTCTCTTGATACACGCAGGAAGCGAAGCGAGAATGCCAAGAGGCAGTGGCGGAATTCAGAGTTTCGGACAAAAATGGAAGGGTGTGTGGGCTCGGAGCATCACAATTATGGTAGACACCCCAGTGCCAATACACGAAGAAAGATGAGTGAACACTCTAGATGGCACAGAGAGAAGCTGGCTCCTAGTATGGAGTTGGCAGCTTCGTTTACAGGTCAGTTAATGGAGATTGGACAATGAGCGACAACAAACTTGCAGCTCGTGTACGTCATACGGGCGCTATGCTGCTTGAGCAGCAATTTGACTCCCTCAACCAGATGATGAACGACGC